>ERZ1673743.114-NODE-114-length-134976-cov-8.486818_pt1 | contig 134976 bp, 112 predicted proteins | sample MGYA00580197_ERZ1673743 | MGnify/ENA primary metagenome ERZ1673743 (study PRJEB41218, sample SAMN15661795) | gut metagenome | host: Homo sapiens | place: Canada: London | collected 2015-08-20/2019-03-30 | study: EMG produced TPA metagenomics assembly of...
TTCTATAAGTATAGCTTGTTCAACATTTCGTGTCTATGCTTATATTCTAGCACCAATTATGAGTTAGTATGCATCAGACACACTTTTGTAAAAAGGGAGAAACCAAAAAAGTGGCAGTTGCCCGCCACTTTCTAAAGTCAGTATAAAATTACAGAATTTATACGTTAATTTCAGCCTTTACGCCAAGTTCTGCCTTATTGGCATCAAGCACTGGCTGTACCACATTTGCAAGGAACTTCTCTACCTGAATCGGTGCGCGTCCTACGTATTTTGCAGGTTCCATGGTAGCCTGTAATTCTTCCAGTGTCAGGTTGAATTCAGGATCTGCCGCAATCAGTTCAAGCAGGTTGTTATCTTTGCCTTCCTGCTTAACAGTCTTGCCTGCTTCCATGGAAAGAGTTCTGATCTTCTCATGCAGTTCCTGACGGTTACCGCCATTCTTTACTGCATCCATCATGATATTCTCTGTAGCCATAAAAGGAAGCTCTGCCATCATGTGCTTTGTGATAACTTTGTCATATACAACCAGTCCATCTACTACGTTGAGACACAGATCAAGAATTCCATCAATTGCAAGGAAGCCTTCCGGAATGGAAAGTCTCTTGTTTGCAGAATCATCCAGAGTTCTTTCAAACCACTGTGTTGCTGATGTGATTGCAGGATTCAGGGCATCAATCATCACATATCTGGAAAGGGATGCAATACGCTCACTTCTCATAGGATTACGCTTGTAAGCCATTGCTGAGGAACCGATCTGGCTCTTCTCGAATGGTTCTTCTACTTCCTTTAAGTGCTGTAACAGACGGATATCATTGGACATCTTATGAGCACTTGCGGCAATGCCTGCCAGAATATTTGCAACTCTGGTATCTACTTTACGGGAATAAGTCTGTCCGGATACTGCATAGCACTCCTTGAAGCCCATCTTGGCAGCAATCATAGGATCGATCTTGTCAATTGTCTCCTGATCTCCGTCAAACAGTTCCAGGAAGCTTGCCTGTGTTCCTGTTGTTCCCTTAGATCCCAGAAGCTTCAGACTGTTCATTACATACTCAAGATCTTCCAGATCCATTAAGAACTCCTGTGTCCAGAGTGTTGCACGCTTACCTACTGTTGTAGGCTGTGCAGGCTGGAAATGAGTAAATGCAAGTGTTGGAAGGTTCTTATATTTATCTGCAAAAGCTGCAAGTTCAGCGATTACATTTACAAGCTTCTTATGTACAAGCTTTAATGCTTCATGCATCACGATAATGTCTGTATTATCGCCAACATAACAGGAGGTAGCACCCAGATGGATGATTCCTGCTGCCTTGGGACACTGCTGTCCATATGCATATACATGGCTCATAACATCATGACGAACCTGTTTCTCACGTTCTTTTGCCACATCATAATTGATGTCATTGACATGAGCCTTGAGTTCATCGATCTGTTCCTGTGTGATGACAGGCTTGCCATTCTCGGAAAGTCCCAGCTCCATTTCTGTCTCAGCCAGTGCAATCCAGAGCTTTCTCCATGTAGTGAATTTCATATCCTGTGAAAAAATGTACTGCATTTCCTTGCTGGCATATCGCTCAGACAACGGACTTGTATATCTGTCTGTACTCATATATAAATCCTCATTTCTTTTTTACTTATCGTATTCGCCTCTGATATCTTCCTGGGGTGGTTCCAGTGGATAATTACCTGTAAAGCATCCTTCACAGATATTGAGTCCGTCCACCATTTCTCTCAGGCGGTTGATCTCCAGATATCCCAGGGAATCTGCACCGATAATCTTGCGAATATCCTCTATGCTGCGGTTATAAGCAATCAGTTGTTCTCTTGCCGGAACATCTGTACCAAAATAGCATGGCCATAAGAATGGCGGGGAACTGATTCTGACATGTACTTCCTTAGCGCCGGCATCTCTGAGCATTTTCACGATACGGTCTGATGTCGTACCACGTACGATAGAGTCATCAATCATGATAATTCTCTTGCCATCTACTGCCTCTTTCAATACGTTCAGCTTCACACGAACGCTGGATTCACGGCTGCTCTGCTTAGGCTTAATGAAGGTTCTGCCCACATAGCTGTTCTTGACAAAAGCCGTTCCATAGGGGATCCCTGACTGTAAGGAATATCCCAAAGCCGCTGCATTACCGGATTCAGGTACACCTACGACCAGATCCGCATCTACAGGTGAATCCATGGCAAGGAAACGTCCTGCCTTGATTCTGGATGCATATACGCTGATACCGTCAATATGGCTGTCAGGTCTTGCAAAATAAATATATTCAAAGATACATCTGGCTTCCTTTTCCTTAGGCAAAGCCCTTGACATATCTGATACAATGCCATTCTCAGGGGTAATCGTAACGGTCTCTCCCGGAAGGACATCACGTACATACTCTGCACCGATGGTATCCAATGCGCAGGTCTCGGATGCCAAGATGTACGCATTGTCACGTTTACCAATACAAAGAGGCTTGAATCCATAAGGGTCCCTTGCTCCCATAAGCTTACGGGGACTCATGACAACCAATGCATAGGCACCTTTTATTTTAAGACAGGCATGATTTACTGCCTCTTCTGCCGTCTTGGAATTCAGACGTTCTCTTGCAATATGGTATGCAATAACCTCTGAATCAATGGTCGTCTGGAAAATAGCACCTGTATATTCCAGATCTCTGCGAAGCTCTGCCGCATTGATCAGATTACCATTATGTGCCAGCGCCAGAGTACCTTTCACATAGTTCAATACCAGAGGCTGTGCATTCTCACGGGTAGAAGCACCTGCTGTTGAATATCTGGTATGACCTACACCAATATCTCCGTGCAGGGATTCCAGATTCTCCGGTGCAAACACCTCGTTGACAAGTCCCATTCCTTTGTAAGAAGTGACCTTACCCTTAGGACCGTTGGTCTCGCTAACGGCAATACCACAGCTCTCCTGTCCTCTGTGCTGTAATGCGAACAGACCATAATATATTGTGGAAGCAACGTCTTTTCCATCGAAATCGTAGATGCCGAATACACCACATTCTTCGTGAAGCTCATCGTCCCACGTAGAAGAAACTAATACTTTCTCGTTATCCATTGATACTTACCTTTCTGATGCATGTACTTATTTGAATTCCCTGCCTGTCAATAAAGCAAAGGCTTCCTTGTACTTGGCAACAGTTTTCTCTACTACTTCATCAGGAAGAAGATAATCATTATCAGGGTTTGCCTTGAGCCAGTCTCTTACATACTGCTTATCAAAGGAAGGCTGTCCCTTACCTGCTTCGTAGCCCTCTAATGGCCAGAATCTTGAGCTGTCAGGTGTAAGCATCTCATCACCCAGAACCACATTGCCGTTCTCATCAAGACCGAACTCAAACTTGGTATCTGCGATGATAATGCCCTTGCTCAATGCGTATTCTGCACATTTCTTATATAAAGCAATGGTTGCATCTTTAATCTTGGCAGCATACTCCCTGCCTTTTCCAGGATAGATCTTCTCCAATACTTCAACGCTCTGTTCAAAAGAGATATTCTCATCATGGTCTCCAAGATCAGCCTTGGTACTTGGTGTATAGATTGGTTCAGGCAGCTTCTGGGATTCCTGTAAGCCTTCCGGCAGTTTAATGCCACATACCGTACCATTCTCCTTGTAGCTTGCCCAGCCGCTTCCTGTAATATATCCACGCACGATGCATTCGATTGGAAGCATTTCAAGCTTCTTACACATCATGCTGTTTCCATCATATTTCTCATTCTGGAAGAATTCAGGCATATCCTTTACGTCAACTGAAATCATGTGATTTGGTAATACATCCTTGGTATAATCGAACCAGAATTTAGACATCTGGGTAAGAATGGCACCCTTCTTGGTAATCTTGTTCTTTAAGATGTGGTCAAAGGCTGAAATTCTATCAGTCGCAACAATGATAAGGCTATCTCCGTTATCATATACCTCTCGTACTTTACCTTCTTTAATAGGCGTAAATTCCTGCATTTCTTTTCCTCCTCGTGTTTAAAAAGAGAGACTTCGTCCCTGTGCATGATAGTTCTATAGTGTTATCACCATGATACACCACAATACCTCTGAATTATAATACAGGAACTTTCCATTAGTCAATGTATTTGGGGGCAAATTTAAAAGCAGCCCCTCCAAATCGGAACGGCTGCTTTCGTATTTATGCCAGTGCCCTTTCATAATCATTGACAAGGTCAAGAATTTTCTTTGCATATTCAGGGAATTTGGATACCATATCCTTTACTTCATCCTGTGCATCCTGAGCTACTCTGGCGTTATATTCCATCTGTTTTCTAAGTTTCTGTCTACGTATGATAAGACCATGTCTGATCTCTACCATTTCTTTATTATCATACAGGGCTGTTGCCTGATGTATCCATATATTAGGGTCGTGTACCTTGCATTTACGCAGAAGTCTTACCAGTGATGCCTGATAGAAATCCATATCATTCTGTCTCTGCTGTTCTTCTTCTCGCTGTCTCTTCTCTTCTTCGTATTTTCCCCAAAGCTTCCTTAAATCTGCGGAACTGTCCACATCATATTTCACATACAGATATTCGAGAAGATTGGTATTGTTCACATATCGGATCTTTACTGTATTCTGCAGCAATACCAGCTTATTGATCGCTTTGTCTACTTTGACCAGTTCTCTGTTGGCTTCTCCGAATTTCACATATGCAAAGGTCATGACACAGGCTGCAATCAACACTGCGATCAGATAACCAATCTGTACATCCAGCTTCCAGACTGATGAAAGGATTGCCAGTAATACTACCAGAAAAAGCATGGAGCCTACACAGATTCCTACGATTCCCTTCATATTCTTCTGTCCGTTCAGAAGTTCATTTCGTCTGTATATATATGCATGCTTCTCGCCATCCAGTCTATTCAGATCTTTCTTGATCAGAATCTGATAATCCTCTGCTTCCTTCAGCTTGTCACAGCCCTCCGGCATGCAGTCTGCCAGTCTGTCCATATGGTTATATTCTTCATCCGACATGATCTTTTTCTTATTCTGCTGCTGTTTCTGGTTGTCTTCTATGTCTACGATCTTCTTCGCCATATTGCCAAGCTGCTCTCTGATCTCTGGTGGAAGTGCATCAATCTCTTCCATATCTGTCAGATAAGAAGTTACCAGATTGTACTCACTGCCAAGCGTCTCCAGTTCCTTGGAAGCTTCCGCCATTTGTTCCAGACATGCCTTCACGTAGCGCTCTCTCTGCTTCTTATCGTGCATATCCACATCATCACGTCTGAGTCCTTCCGGTTCTTCCTGTGGATTGTAGTCGATCTCTATTGCTTCCTGTTTCTTTCCTTTCAGCTTATCGGCAATATTCCTTAGTAATCCCATTTGCTTTTCCCCTTCCCTTACACTCTTAATCCTTCATCCCTGCTACACGATCTGTCTTCGGTAATCCTGTTTCAGTGCAGCAATTAATTCCCCTGTCTGCTGATGATACTGTTCCAACTGACCATTGATCCTTTCCTCCAAAAGATCATTCAGTCTCTGCATCTCCTTAGATTCCAGCCATTTCTGGTGTGTATCTGCAAGCATGGTATCTACTGCGGCAAAATCTGCCTGCCAGTCCGCATTCTCACGCATAAATACACCATAATCAAAATCCGTCATTGCCTTACGATTCGCCAGAATGTACATACGGCGTATCTGCACCTGCGGTTTGAGCTTATATGCTTCATAATAATACTCTGCTGCCTGCTCATAGGCATAGTCCATTGCATATAAGGATGCTATATTATAATACAGATCTGCTCTTTGCTCTGTATTTTCAACAGGTGTATGCTCCTTCAGCTCCATATATATCTCCATTGCCTGACGAAATCTTCCTGTCTGGTACAGATATTCTGCTCTCTTCCTGAGCCTTTCATAAGGAGAGAGCTCTGCCTGTTCCTTCAGGATTCTTCCCACCTGCTTAATGGTATTGTCATCATAAAGACCTGTACTCTCCAGAATTGTCGTAACAAAGGCAGCTACGGATACATGCTTTCTAATGTATATATCTAATTCATCTGCCAGACTGTTCATCCCACACTCACTGCGAATCCAGTCTACCAGCTGCTGGTTCATGATGTCATAATCCAGAAGATATATCCTGTCTATAAAATAATAACACAATTCTTCCATGGAATACAATGAAATGTCAGAAAAATTTACATAAAATGGTTTTTTTGCATAATTTCCGGTACATAAATACACATTATTCATTATAATACGAAGCTCTCTTTCCATGTTCTGCCACTTGAAGGATAGAATTCACCAAACCCCTTATCAGCAATTTCAATTTCCGCCGTTTCTGCATTTTTCATGCATATTGAGAGTCCTATCCGGTTCGTTTTGTTTCCTCTTACATGAAGTCCTTCCAGCGTAATTCTGGCAATTTTCGCCTGTCCGCCGTCTACCGGTGTAATTGTAAGTTCCAGTGTATTGTCTTTTGCAAGAATCAGATCTATGGACCTTCTTGCATCATACCAGTTCGTTCCTGCATTCAATAACGGCTGATATGTTTCCTCTTTACCCCGGTTGCAGTTCATACCGATATTGGCATGCAGACACTCATCTGAGAGGTAGACATAAGTTGTACTCAGGGTAGAAGGTAATACTTTCTCCCTTGCGCCATAACATGCACCCTTGCTGAACAGATTGTTTCCCTGAAATACTCGTCTGCCTTTGCACAGATACCGTAGGGAATCCTTACACCAGTCTCTTGTAAAATGATCTCCCAGCAGAAATGCGGAAGATACGAATTTACCTTCGCAGTGGTTTCTGACAATCTCAAGGAATGCATTATCCAGCTGTGTGAAAAATGCCTGTTTCTGTGCATCAGACATTTGTGACGCATCTGTCATTTTCATCTGTGGAAAGTTCTCTTCCTCAATCAGACAGACAACCGGTCTGGAATTACGGTTCATCTGTAATTCGTAACTGTGTATTCCATCCTTCTGGTAATCATAGAGCAGGACATTCTGTGTCCACATCTCTTCCGGCTGATGCAGTATATATTGGAAGAAACAATCCTGATGAGACATAAAGAAAATCTCGCACTGGCTTCCCGCTGCACTGCTTCCTGCCTCTCTGAGAAGATTGCAGGTATCCGGTTCTATACTCTTCAATGTCATTGCGATTGCTGCAAGTTCCATTCCACCGGTGTAAGCTGCGGTAAATCCAAGCAGCTTTTTAAAGAAGATCTCCATCAGCTCCCTGGAAGTATATTCTTTGTCTCCGACCTGCGCAGAGGTGTTATTCCTGACCAGTAAAAGCAGGTCTTCTACCAGATCGCCTTTGCCATCTTTTGCCGTCTGCAATGCATCCTTGCCGATGACCCAGAATTCCTCCTGACCTTCCTGCTGATGCTTCCGACATAGTACTGCTGGAATATTGTACTGTTCCTCGCCCATGACCAGGCTCACTGTATCCGGCATGCTTTGATCCAGCCTGCAATAACTGATCTGCACATAATCATTTGTAAGATCAAGCCCTATTACTATTTTATTTTTCCTGCCAATTTCATCTAATGCTTTATCCAAAAACATACCGACTTCATATCCTTTTTATAAAACACGGAACAGCTCTCTTACGCTGTAATCCTCTTCCATATATTCTTCCATTACCTTCTGTGCGGTAATCTCATCATGAAGACTCATTGACACCATGATATCATTCAACATTCCAAATCTTCCCTGCACGTGATCCTCCGGTCTTCTGGTCAGTGTACCGCTCTGTGTGATCTGCTCATTGCCATCCAGCGTCTCTGTCACATAATATTGCAGCACCTCGCCCTGGAAAAGGCAGAAATCCTTCACATGAATGCCTTCATACATATCCTTCATTTCTTCTACTTCATAGACAGGATTGGTCTCCTTCTCTGAATCTACGAAGTAATGTATCCGCACCTTGCTGTCCGGTTTGGTTCTGTACTCCACGAAGTATTTATTCCTGTAATAATGCAGCAATACAACCTGATCTGACAGTTCCTTGAAGAACGGAAAATAAATGCCTTTTCTCAGAAATTCACCTACGAATACAGACATGATATCTCTGGCGACTTGTGCCTTTTTCTCCGGATTCTCTGACCAGAATTTAAGCAATGCCAGCTTCACCGGTGTCTGTGCCTCTCCACTCTTACGGTATCTGATATAGATCTGATCAAATATACGGCTGTCTGTAATCGCATCCTGTACAAAATATGCATACGCCGCGTCATCAAGGAGTTCCTGAACCAGTGTATCATCATGCTCCGGACTGACTGCGTAGGATAGCAGTATCTCATCCTTCTCAGGAACAATCACATGGGTAAAACGCATTTGCCCAAGAATGCGGTGCATGATATCATCAACCGGTAATTCCAATTCTACTGCTGATTTCCAGATGTTACGAAGATGCGTGGTCTGTCCTTCATAATACATCATCAGATACTGTAAAATGTTCTCATCATATTTCATATTCTTATAAATATAATAGGAAACATTGATGAGGAAATCTTCTCTGGTAAATTTGCTGGCTACAATACGTTTACTGATCAGTCTGGCTATGGATTTCATGTTCACACCGCTCATGCCATACCGCTTCACCCACTGATATGCCTTATCAAACATCCCTCTGGATATCAGGAATCGTATGAACTCTGCTCTTTCATCTGATTCCATGGTATCAGCCTCTATTTCATCCAGATAAGTATCCAGCTCACCAATCATGTCATTTTCATAGTAAAAACGCAGCAGTTTAACACGGATCTCCTTCTTGAAGCTCTCTATGACCTGTTCTGATTCTGCAAGATGCTTGAACCGGAACACGTTGTCCTGAGTAATTGTCACATAGTTCGCATCCTGTTCGCACAGATACATGTCAAAGCTCAGTCTGCCCTCTATGGATGGTCCTACGAAGCTTAGCAGCCTGTCTGTCTGCATCAGCTGCCTGTTGGTATAGGCAATTCTCCTGGTAAAACGGCTGCCTTCTGCGTCCTGTAGAAAAAGCCGGTATTCTGAACCATAGATAGGAATAAGACATGTACAGTCCATCACCGGATAACTGTTCTCACCGTTAATCCTCTCATACACTACTACTACAGATGTAATCTTGGGATTATCCACCGTAATCCTGTGCATGAACAACAGCGGGGCAAATGCATATGCAGTGTCATCCCGGAGCATCTGTGGCGCAAGTATATTCTCATATAGGAACGCCAGATCTTCATTCATATGGCCAAGTCTGATCTGATCTACCACGAATCGCTCCATGGCAATGCGATAATTCCTCTCCAGATCCGGATTCTTATCCCTGTTACGCACTACATAGGCATACAGATACGCATTATGCTCATAATCCAGATTGCTCTGATAGGCAAAATACATCAATACCATTTTAGGCAGTATGATCGTCTTATCTCTGATATCCAGCGACATCATATAATATTCATACAGCCTGGTCACTCTTACCTCATTGGCTACTCCGAGTGCATACCATTGAAAATACTGTGGTCCCTGTTTCTCCCCCAGGATCAGGAGTCTGCAGATTGCCGTGATTGTCTGTGGTGACTGGTTGGTTCTGTATACCTCACATAATGTCCTGAATAAAAGATTGGAATATGTCTTCAGTCTGGCGCACAGATACTGCACCTGCTCAATCATATTCGCATCCAGCATCTGATACTTGGCAGCATACCATATCACATTCTGTTCAAATTGCCCCAATTCCAGAATAAAAGATGGATGGCTCTGGAAAAGAAGTACTGCCTCGCAGAACAAAACCGGACTGGAGCAGCCTAATTTGAACTGTTTCTCCAGAAGATTCCATCTGGCTTCCGGATTCCTGATATATTCCTGGTCCAAATATAACAGAAACCAGGCAAGATACCACTGGGTCTCATCCCGTCTGTATATCTGCTCGATTTCATCCGTTACCGCCTGTAAATAGCTCTCATCCTTGTTGAGCAGTGTCTCCAGATACAGATAGTAACACTTGACAAGCATGTCACTTTCTTTGCCAAAGGCATCCGGCTCCAGCTTGTCCAGCCAGTACCCGGCTTCATTATATCGTTCCCTGGTTGCCAGAATCTGTACCTGGTAGAGCTGTGCCATAAGATTATCCGGATTCAGATCCTGAAGCTGCCCTATCGCCTCAGCTGCACGTTCTACCCATATATTCCTCGTAATCTTATGGAATTTCAAATCTATGTAATTCTTCATGAGCGCAATGACAGCTCTCTTCTCCTGCCTCTTCTGCTCTGCCCTAAGTCCGCCCTCCTGCATCATGACCTGAATCGGTATACTCATCTTATGACAGGTATCCTCAATGATCAGTCTGCCCTTGTTTATTCCATGGCGCAGTTTGGTCGCATCTATTGTAAAATTCAAACGATACAGATCATCCTCAAAATCCGCATCCATAATTGTATCATGCTCCAGAGTCAGGAATCCGCCCTCTGCTCTTACCTGTAACTTGAGATAACCCCAGCCGGACCGTGTAATGGCAAGTGTCCGAACCTGTGAATCCATCACGTTTTCAAGCATGAAGCCTTCCATATCTGTATGATACTCTATGGCTGTTTTCTTATTGGTCTCAATCAGAAATTCTTCAACATTCTCCTCATTGCCGGGATTACGGGATAATCCAAGATATATAGTCTCAAGATCCTTATCATTTTTATGGAAAATCGTAATAAATTCCGGTGAATAGAACAGCTCTACCGCTTCTGCCCAATTGGCTTTTGCCAGATTAGCAAAATGAAAAAGGTTGCGTATACTTCCCATTGAGCTCTCAAGCTGAGGCTTCTGCACATTGATCTGATAGGGAAGTATATATTCTCCTTCACTGCTGATAATCGTAAATTCTCCGTGCACCTGACTGCCCGGCTCCAGATTACCTGTTAAAAAGCAGTACTCAATTACAGCCTCACGCCCGCTAAAATCCGTCGTAAGACTCTGCATTCTGGTATCTGATGAATAAATTTCCCCTTTTGCCTCATCATTTCCTGTCGAGATCTGAAAGCTGCCCTCTGCACGTTCCCTGGGCCTCACACTCAATTCAAGGCTCTGACAAGAGAATTTCAGATAACGATCCTCACATTCCCAAATCCCATCTGTCATCTGCCCCTTCTTCTCCTGCATGTTTCCACTGCCCTTCCTCTTTACATCGTTTCCGTATAAACACTCATCTTTAGTATAAAATATTTGTTGACATAACGCAACAAAAAATCGAGCGGTCAATGACCGCCCGATCAAGCTTTTTATAGAAAATTATTTGATTTCTACAACCCATCCTTCAGGAGCCTTGATATGACCCATCTGGATTCCTGTCAATGTATCATACAGCTTCTTGGTAACAGGTCCCATCTCGTTCATTCCACTTGGGAAGCAGATTTCTTTGCCATGGTCTACGATCTTGCCAACAGGAGAGATAACTGCTGCTGTACCACACAGACCACATTCTGCGAAGTCTTTTACTTCATCAAAGTAAACTTCTCTCTCTTCTACTTCAAGTCCTAAGTATTCCTTGGCAACTACCATTAAGGAACGACGTGTAATAGAAGGAAGGATACTGTCTGACTTAGGTGTTACAACCTTATTATCCTTAGTAACGAACAGGAAGTTAGCACCACCTGTCTCTTCAACCTTGCTTCTTGTTGCAGGATCAAGGTACATATTCTCGTCAAATCCATTTGCATGTGCTGTTACGATTGCATGAAGGCTCATTGCATAGTTCAGACCAGCCTTGATATGACCTGTACCATGAGGTGCTGCACGGTCAAAATCACTGACGCAGATAGTGATAGGCTTAGCGCCGCCCTTGAAATATGGTCCAACAGGTGTTGTCAGGATTCTGAACTGATATTCATCAGCAGGCTTAACTCCGATAACTGGATTAGAACCAAACATGTAAGGACGAACATATAAAGTAGCGCCTGAACCATAAGGAGGTACATAAGCTTCATTAGCCTTAACAACTGCCTTTACAGCCTCTACGAAGCGTCCTTTTGGAAGTGTAGGCATCTCCAGTCTCTTGCAGCTGTCATGCATACGTGCTTCATTTAAGTCAGGACGGAACACAACAATACGTCCATCCTCTGTTGTATATGCCTTTAATCCTTCAAAACATGTCTGTGCATACTGGAATACACCAGCACACTCATTCAATGTAATATTCGCATCTTCTGTCAGAGCACCTTCATCCCATGCTCCATCCTTATAATATGATACATATCTCTTGTCTGTCTGGTGATAGCCAAAACCAAGAGCTGCCCAGTCAATATTCTTCTTTTCCATAACACGATCTCCCTTCGTAGTGATCAAACCTCAATCTTTTGTTACCATCCATTATTATCCTCATGATAAAAAAAGTCAACCAAAAAGGCTGTATACAACAGTCTTTTTCATAACTTTTTTGATGTTTTTTAACCTGTATTCATAAAGGGTATGAATGTAGGTTATAGTATCAGATTCTTTCATATTTTGTGAAAGTATACTCCAGATCAAAGTAGGTCAATTCATCGCTGTCTGCCGTAATATGCCATTCAGGGTCCATATCCAGATTGGGGAAATAAGCATCCGACTGATAGTTGTAATCAATCTTTGTAATATGCGCTGTGTCACAATAGGGAAGCATCTGCCCATATACGCTCTCGCCCCCTACAATATACACGTCCCTGCTGTCATAGCTCTCCAGCACTTCCAGCAATTCTTCTATGGAATGAACGACCTGTGCTCCCCTGATCTCAAGGCTGGTATCCCTTGAAAGGATAATGTTGGTCCGTCCTGTCAGAGGCTGTTCCTGTGGGAATGTATTCAGGGTCTTTCTTCCATATACAATGACTTTGCCCATTGTCATCTCACGAAACATCTTCTGATCCCTTGGAATGCTCACCAGAAGCCCTCCCCTGTTACCGATTGCCCAATTTGTATCTACTGCTGCTATTATATTCATACTGATTATTATACCTTTCCACCTATCTCATTTATCTATCTCATTTATCTATCTCATTTACCTGTCCCATTTATCACACAGTGCATTGATCTGATCTGCGAACTTCGCCAGATCTTTATTGGCACTTCCCTCGTTCTTATGAATCACTGCGATCAGTCTCTGTCCTGCTGCCAGCAGTCTTGTGAATACATCAGATACCACATTGGTACGTTTCTTCACTGGAACCGGAGCTGCCTCATATTCAATAGCATCCGTTATTAAATCAAATCTTGTGCCTGAATACGGCGCATATGCTTTTTGCCCATATTCTATTTTAAGACATTCTGTGAAAAGATTACATACACTGTCCTCGCCATGCACAATGAACACTCTCTTTGGCTTATTCTCAAAAGCCTCCAGCCAGGCAATCAGTCCATTCTTATCCGCATGACCGCTCAATCCTGCCAGTTGCCTGATCTGTGCACGTACATCCACGCTCTCACCGAACAGCTTCACATCCGTGGCACCTTCAATCAATGCCCTGCCAAGTGTACCAACAGCCTGATAACCCACAAACAGAATCGTACATTCAGGTCTCCACAGATTATGCTTCAGGTGATGTCTGATACGTCCTGCCTCACACATACCACTGGCGGAAATAATGACCTTGGGCTTCTCATCGAAGTTAATCTGCTTGGATTCATCACTGGTGATTGCCAGCCTTAATCCCGGAAAAGCCAGAGGATTGATGCCATTTCTGACCAGCTCCATCGCTTCTTCATCAAAGCAGCTGTATATATTCTTCTGGAAAATTCCCGTTGCTTCCACCGCAAGGGGACTATCCACATATACTTCAAATTTAGGAAATTCAGGAACCAGATTATCAGCCTTGATCTTTCTGAGGAAATACAGCATTTCCTGTGTTCTGCCTACTGCGAAAGAAGGAATGACTACATTACCGCCTTTTGCAAAAGTCTCACGAATCACTGCAGATAACTCTGCCACATAATCCAGTCTGTCCTGATCATGGAACCTGTCTCCATAGGTAGATTCCATGACTACATAATCTGCGTCCTTGGTTGGAATCGGGTCTTTTATAAGCGGCTGGTCCACATTGCCGATATCCCCGGAAAAGACGATTTTCCTGGTTTCTTCACCTTCTGTGAGCCACACTTCAATACTGGCTGAACCAAGCAGATGTCCGATATCTGTAAAACGGATACTGATTCCCTCACAGATCTCTATCATGCTGTCATATGCGCAGGGAACAAGGCGGCGGATGATTCCATCCGCATCCTCCATGGTATAAGCAGGCTCTACTGCTTCCATGCCTGCATGACGTTTGGCCTTTCTGTTCTTCCATTCTGCTTCCTGCATCTGTATGTGTGCGCAGTCACGCAGCATAATGGAACACAGGTCTGCTGAGGCTTCTGTTGTAAAAATCCTGCCACGGAAGCCTTTTGCATACAAAAGAGGCAGATTACCGGAATGGTCTACATGTGCATGGGTTAGAAATACATAATCCAGCTTCGCTTCCTCGACCGGGATATCGCAGCACTCATAGGGATTGATTCCCTGCTGCATACCACAATCCACCAATATGTTCCTGCCACAAGCCTGAAGGTAGTGACAGCTTCCCGTTACCTGATGATCTGCACCTACAAATGTTAATTTCATAAAACCACCTTACTTTACCTTTCTTATTTTTTATGTCTATTCTTCTATCCGGTATGTTGCTGAAATATTCTGTCTGCTCTTATCCTTGGGTGAACATCCAAAGTATTTCTTATATGCCCGTGAAAAAGTCGAATAATTCTGAAAGCCACAGGCATAACAGGCTTCTGTGATAGTAGCCCCTTTGCGGACCAGTTCATCCGCATGCGTAAGCCTTTTGCCTGTAATATAATTACCTACCGTCCTCCCCGTTTCTTCTTTGAAGAGGTGCATCAGATAGTACTTATCCAGGAAAAAAGCCCCTGCAAGATTGTCTATGGATAATTCTTCTTTCAGATGCTCTTCTATATACTTCATAATCTGTGCAATCTTACTGTTGGGCGCCTGTGTGGCAGGGTATGCAATTCTGTCATCTATCACTGCCCTGTTAAGGTGAATCATAAATTCCAGAAAAAGCACCTGCTCATACAAGGCAGCTGCATAATCCTTATGCTCCAGGCTTGCCTGCTCCAGCTCACAGATCGTTGCATACAATCTGCTGGTCACCAGGGATTTGATACGCAGTACACTGCTGCCGGTAGACCTTGCCCGGTCAAAGCATGCATTCAGATCATACTCCTCATTACGGTAAGAGCGGATGAATTCATCAGATATATAAATGATAATCCGCTCATACTCACAATCCTCCTCTATCTGCGGACGATGCACCTCGCCTGCATGTACAAACACAATATCATAGGGCTCCAGACGATAGGAGCGCCCATCTATATGATATGTAACATTTCCTTTAATCAGAATCAAAAGCTTATGGAAGGCATGATAATGGTAAGTAAAATCTCTTAACTTCCTATCCTTCAGGTGGAAAATCTTAAAGCTGGAGTTGAGGAAACCCTTCTGTTCATATTGTTCCATCTTGCACTGTCCTTCCTGTAATGTAACTATTCAGAACCCCATTCACAAAATCGCTGTTTCACAGCTTTACTGGATAACAAGTTTACTTGTTATCTGTTCATTGTGGTTACTTCGCCATATAAATTGCGCCATATATGCTTGTAAACAAACATATCCGTCTCAATTTGCATGGCTCTGAATAGTTACAGTATACCATACTATTTACCCAATAGTCATGAAAATTACTATAAACGTGTCTATTTTTTACATTACTTATTTTCAAAAAAATGGTAAAATAATGGTATGCGAAAATAAAGGGATACTGTGCCTAAATGCACCGCCTCACAGTAACCCTATATTCAATTACAGTGGTGCAGAAAAGAGGTAACTACATGAAATTCAGTAATGGCTGCTGGCTTCAGCAGGAAGGCTGCGAGTGCTTCACTCCACAACAGGTATATTTTAGTAAAATTGAAGAAAACAAGGTAACTTTATGTGCTCCGACCAATCGTATCACCCATAGAGGTGACACTCTTGGCGGAATCAATCTGACTCTGGTCATCACTTCTCCTTTACCGGAAGTACTGCGTGTGCAGACTTATCATCATCTTGGTGCAGTCAAGAAATCTCCGGCTTTTGAAATCAACGAAAACTGCCTGCCTCTGACTACCTCCGAGACAGAAGAATCCATTACTATCTCCAGCGGTTCCCTGACTCTGGAAATCGGTAAGAATACCTGGTACATGAAATATATGAGAAATGGCAAGGTCATTACAGAATCCAGGAATCGTGACCTGGCTCTCATGAAGACTGACTGGAAGGGTCTGGCTTATGATAAAGGCGACAACAGCGATACCTATATCCGCCAGCAGTTGAGCCTTGGCGTAGGTGAGCTTGTCTACGGTCTTGGCGAGCGTTTTACACCTTTTGTAAAAAACGGACAGTCTGTTGATATCTGGAATGCAGACGGTGGTACAAGCACAGAGCAGTCCTATAAGAATATTCCGTTCTATCTGACTAATAAGGGCTATGGTGTATTTGTAAATCATCCTGAAAAGGTGTCCTTTGAAGTTGGCACAGAAATGGTAACAAAGACTGAATTCTCCGTTGAGGGCACTTATCTGGATTATTTCCTTATCAATGGTCCTACTATGAAGGAAGTTCTGGAGCGTTATACCGATATCACCGGCAAACCATCTCTGCCTGCACCATGGACATTTGGGCTGTGGCTCTCTACATCTTTTACAACCAATTATGATGAAGAGACTGTTATGAGCTTCGTAAACGGTATGCTGGACAGAGGTATTCCTCTTAGAACCTTCCACTTTGACTGCTTCTGGATGAAGGAATTCCACTGGAGCGATTTCTTATGGGACAGCAGAGTCTTCCCTGATCCTGTTGGTATGCTCAAGCGCATCAAGGAAAAGGGCTTAAATATCTGTGTGTGGATCAATTCCTACATTGGCCAGGAATCCGTTCTGTTCAAGGAAGGTATGGAGAAAGGCTACTTCATCAAGCGTCCTAACGGAGAAGTATGGCAATGGGATATGTGGCAGCCCGGTATGGCTATCGTAGATTTTACCAATCCTGCCGCATACAAGTGGTTCCAGGATAAGCTGGAAATCCTGCTGGATATGGGCGTTGACTGCTTCAAGACAGACTTCGGCGAGAGAATCCCGACAGATGCTGTCTACTATGATGGTTCTGATCCTAAGAAAATGCATAACTATTATACATATCTGTATAATAAGTGTGTATATGAACTGTTAGAGCGTAAGCGTGGCAAAGGTCAGGCAGTACTCTTCGCCCGTTCTGCTACAGTCGGTGGTCAGAAGTTCCCTGTACACTGGGGTGGTGATTGCTGGTCCGATTATGAATCCATGGAAGAAAGCCTTCGCGGCGGTCTGTCCTTATGTATGTCAGGCTTTGGCTTCTGGGCTCATGATATCGGTGGTTTCGAGAATACTTCTACTGCTGATGTATACAAGAGATGGGTTGCTTTTGGTCTGCTCTCTTCCCACAGCCGTCTGCACGGAAGCACTTCTTACCGTGTTCCATGGGTATATGATGAAGAAGCAGTTGATGTCGTTCGTTTCTTCACACGCTTAAAGGCAAAATTGATGCCTTATCTGTACAAAACAGCCATCACGGCTTCCAAGACAGGTATCCCCTGCATGAGAAGCATGGTTCTGGAATATACAGAGGATAAGATGTGTAATTACCTGGATAAGCAGTATATGCTGGGTGATAACCTGTTAGTTGCTCCTATCTTCAATGATGAGAGCCGCGCTGAATATTATCTTCCTGCAGGTATCTGGACCAACTTCTTTACCGGTAAAGAATACAAGGGTGGTACATGGGTTGAAGAACAGCATGGTTATCTGAGCATTCCACTTATGGTTCGTGAGAACTCTATCATCGCAATCGGCGCCCATGATGATAAGCCTGATTATGACTATGCTGATTCCTGTGAGCTTCGTGTCTATACATTACTTGATGGTGTCAAAGCAGAAACTACTGTATACGGCATGAGTAATCTGCCTGAATTAACAGTATCTGCTGCCAGATCAGGTCATACCATCCATGTAACAGCAGAAGGTTCCAAGCCTTACACAATCCGCATGGTAAATATGCATGCTGCAGAAGCAGTAAATGGCTTCGTTGTTATCGAAGGTAATGACTCCATTATCACACCAGATGCAAATGCAAGTGTAATTGAAATCAAGTTTTAGTTCATAAAAATGCCGATATATAGTTTCCACAAGGGCTATATATCGGCATTATATTATACACCGGTCAATCTTTATAATGAACCATATCATATGGATAATATGGTTCGTTTCTTAAATCCTTGTCATCAAGCTGCAATATTTTAGCAACTGCTCCAGCTTCAAAGCTCCAATAACCATAATATATATTCTGTCTGCTTTTATGCGCTTCATAACAGCCACAGTCTTTGTTGTACCAGTCATTCTTCAAATACTTTTTCAATAATTCTGTTTTATTCTCCTGAAATACTACCTTCTGTAATGTAGAAAAATTATTTGGGAAAAGCATTTCTTTACTTGCTTCTGTTTGTTCTCCGTCCCATGAATCTAATAAAAAATCATACAGCCAGTCATTTATGTTTGAGCTTTTTAACATATTTTTTACTTTTTGGGCAAATGCACTATCTGCCTGAAATAAAATTCCCAAAGAAATCATCTTTAGATTTTTATTATAATATTCCGGTTCCCAGACTTCCTCCCAGTCATCTATCAGCCCCTGATATTCCTTTTCCAGTATAGACAGCTCATCGCCCTTAGAATATCCGGCTATCAATATTCCAAGTTTCAGGTCATGCATTTTAGATTTTACCGGAAATATCCTATCCTCTTTCACTTCTCCATTTTTTAATTTGTCAGAAAATTTTTTGACTCTCGCCTGTTCTTCATTTATAAATGTGTTAAAATATTTTATATCTTTTATTGTATCTCTCATTTGTGTTCTTTTCATAAATATCTTCCTCCTCATTTACATAATTTTCTGTATACTTTTTTTCATTTACACTAGCAAAACCACCATGCAGAACTCAGCCCCAAATAAATACTTAATCTAATTGATTTCTGGGAATACCTAAAATATAGTATCCATGAAAAGATATTCCATTTTCAAAGGGAAAATAAATATATAAATACTGTTGATCTAATCCAATATTCTGACTGCTGAAACGGTCAAAACCTTCTCCTGTCGTACCTGCACTAACCTGTTTCCGAAACGTTTTCGCAAACAAATTAATTACATCTGAATCATGCGCATCTTCATCACTAAATTCACTATAAGTTCCCGCATATACTTCAAAATTTCCCGACTGCAGCATTTGCTGTACAACATCAATATCTGCAAAATCACTAAAGTAAATGTATTCCCCTTTTTCTATGTCTATAGTAACCGGATATTGATGCGTATAAGACGGTCCTCCTACACACGAATCTATAGAAAATACCAAGCTTATGTAATCATTATCCAACTGCAGAATATCATAATTAATTACATCTCCTGCATAGGCATGTGCATCCTGCACTTCCTCTTCCAACTGCGCAACTGCTTCCACATATGTTTTCGCATACATAGAAAATGCTGCATCTTTTAAAAGTGAGTTTGCTTTATTTATGTCTTTGTTTGGTCCAAGACTACCTTCCAATTGCGGATAATTTATCGTTACATTGTATATATTAGCTTCATTTCTTTCCCTTTCAAGCGTGTATACCTCATTCTTTACTTGTAAAGTCTGGTTATTCTCATAATACGAACCATTTTTAGTTGTGCTGGTCTTTCTTATCGCACAGCTCCACGCAAGTCCCAATAACAGTACTAATATACTGACGCATGAAATAATTTTTTTATTCATCTTCTCCTCATTCTTTTAACTGATCAGTTCATTTTGCTTTTTCATTTTCGTCTGCATACTTTATTATGTATCCACCTGGCTGATATAAAGTTTGTCCACATCATCACGGTTATAAAAAGCTGTAACCTCGTCATCCTCTTATATATCACCATACAACAGGATTGCATAAAATGTTTTCCACTATTTAACTGCTTTTTTATACTCTTCATTATACAACCACTCACACTCTATATCACTCCATTCCCGTTCCCGAAACACTTCGCCCGTCTCCCTGTTAACAGCATAACTTGTAAGATACTGATAATGAGTAAAAACAGGTTCATAACCATGAGTATAATAGTCTGTATAATCTGCAAAAATATAGTATTTCTTATCTTCCGTCATACCTTTACATGAAAAATTTCTTACACAGGGGAACGTCTGATCTTCTGGAAGCTGATATACATATACCGACTGTTCCTGTTTATATGTTCTTACAACCATCAAATCATAATCAAAACCCTCATCTGAATATATATAATAAAAAAGAACTCTTGCAGCTTGTTCCTCTGGCATCTTTCCATCTGAAACATCCTCATTAAAATATAACTGATTAACCGCCTTTTCATATGCTTCACTATAAAGCAATTTATAACCTGCATCAGTCTCTATCCATTGAGACTCCCGAAGAACTTCGCCTGTCTTCCTATTAACTGCATAATCCGTGTGATATTCATCATAGAATCCCTGCGAAAGGGCATCTGTTACATAACGTGTATCGTGTGCAAAGACATAATATTGCCCATCCTCTGTCCTATCTTTGCTCTGTAACATTTCATACTGCAAGTCACTTTTTTCCTGCGTTTGGTATAAATATACCATTTGTCCCTGCAGCATAGTAGAAATAACCTTTGCGTCATAATCATAGTCACAATCTGAATATATGTAATCAAAAACAGCCTTTGCCGCTTCTTCCTCTGTCATTTCAAAACCTTCCCTTTCAAGAGTGTATATCTCATTCTTCACTTGTGAAGTCTGATTGTTCTCTGTACCGTTTAAGACTACATAAAAAGCAATTAAACTTACGATCAAAATACCCGCTATTCCACAAACATACTTTTTCCTACCTTTTCCTTGATTCATCGTAATCTTTCCATTCCATCATATCCAAAATCTGCACATCCCCATTTTTATTGATACTGAAATATCCTTCTGCACTGCTAATCCACTGCTCAAACGTGCAAATATCTTCATTACATTCATACTCATCATTCTCATCATATACACCATTTCCATTACTGTCATTCCTGTAAAATCCATTTGTTTTAAACGCATTTCCAGAAAACTCAAATTTATAAAAGGAATAACTTTCCTTATTTTCTTTCGTATATTTATACACAATCTCGCCATTTTTACAAACACCATAACATTTTAATGCTTCTTCCACCTGTTCATGAAACAAAACAAACAGCACACTATTTTGATATGCAAGAATATAATAATCTCCCGATGTCTGAATATGTAACTCCGGTATATGATCTCCATTTATGTCACACGCCAGATACTTCATACTTCCATCATCCATATCTGCTATTGTTCTTCCACCAGAATTTTCCAACGCTCTCTCTCCTGACAAAAACTCATCATATGCCCTCATTGCCTCATCAGTATTCCCATGCAGCGCTTCTGTTCCAATAAAATTTTTCCCGAAAGCCTCCTCATACGTTACCATAGTAACAGGTCGGTCAAGCATTGTAAAAAAGTCTTTTGTCACTTCATCCCATTGTTCCTGATTCAAATGCCCGCTCATACTTTCATCTCCGAATATAAAAATCTCATATTCTATTCCAGTCTCACCATAATAAACAGTAAAATAAATTTCATTTTCCACTTCTCCTGCCCTATTCAATGTTTTATATCCATATCGGGTATTATTTGCACTTGTAGAATTACAATACCCTATCTGATCCGAACCAAGAAGTTCTTCATATTCGTCCAGCCAGTGATAAACCTCTACTTTTTGTTCTTCCATAAGATACTTTAATATGCAGAAACCATTTATTCCAATGTCCATTAGCAATTCTGGAAGTCCATCCCCATCACAATCAATAAAACGATATCTCGCTTTTTTTACAAATTGTTCTATAAACTCCATGTCATCTAAATCCGCTATCCCTCGTAGATGATCCCGAAAATAGACAGCCTCTTCTTCCCCATACTCCAATGGTATCTGATTTGTAATAATCCTATAAAAGTTCTCTTTATATGCCTGTTCCACCTGATCTGTATAAATCTCCCAATTAATCGGATATTCTTTTGATGAGAAATCAACTTTCTTTACCGACTCACATAGGTTTCTGCTGTCCTGTTCGTTTGTATGATTTGTTTTGTTTTCTCCTTCTCTGCTTTCCTTTGTTTCAATCTTTTCTTCCGACTGTCTGCTTCTTTCAAAATCTAAGTTTTCCGCTTTCGCACAGCTCCACGCAAGTCCCAATAACAGTACTGATATACTGATGCATGAAATAATTTTTTTCATAATTATCTATCCTCCCATACTGCTAATCTGTCAGCACTACCTGTCTAGTCTACAAGTGCCCTGTATGATTCAAGATAAAACAGCCCACTTTCTTCCTGATAGAGAAATGCTTCAAACATAGGTTCCGTCTCCTCTTGTGCGAATGTAGTACCTACTTTTATATCTTTTAATCCGCCTCCATTCATATCCTCTTCTGGCGTAAGCATTCAGCTACATATTCTGTTTCACAATCCTGTATAACATTCTCATCTTTATCATCAATAACCGCAGCATTTTTCCGATGCCTGACATCCTGACAACATAATGACGCTTATGTAAAAATCCAACTGACATGCTATCCTTCGAATCCATCTGACATCTGAACTTATCCAACACGTTCTAATTTAAAATACGAACCATTTTTTCCATAATTAATACATCACCACAAATTATAAATTTCAATGGCTCTACATCTACTGCTAAACCAAATTTTTATTTTTTTCAGAACATACAGCAAGTGAAAAGGCAGCTCCTCATCAGGATCAGGAATTGCCAGTTCCAACACTTTTTTTCTATCGTCTTCAAGCAGTTGATTGATTTTTCTTTCCTTTTCCTTATTCCTGCTTCCCACCATCTGCAGATATACAAGATCTTCCACGCTGCAATATTCATCTTTATACGTATAAACCGTTTTCTCAAACTGAAAAGAAAGATCAGAATTTTCCTGCCCCCATCTTCCAAAACAAACTGCACAGACTATCACAATCACTGCGGCTAATATGCAACAACTTTTTTCATCATTACCATCTCCGTGTCTTCTAAATAAAGTATTCTGAGATAGCTTTTAGATATACAATGACATTTAGTACCACAAAATCAAAAGAACGCAGCCCTTTACACCACGTTCTTTTAATCCTGTATATTTCACCGGAAAATATATCATTACAACACCCTGGATAAAAATTCCTGTAATCTCTGGCTCTTGGGCGCACTGAAGATCTCCTGTGGTGTTCCTTCCTCTGCAATGACACCTTCGTTGATAAACATGACACGGTTCGCAACTTCTCTGGCAAATCCCATTTCATGTGTCACAACTACCATCGTCATCCCTGTGCTTGCCAGCTCCTTCATTACCTGTAATACCTCTCCAACCATCTCCGGATCAAGAGCTGAGGTTGGTTCATCGAACAGGATCACATCAGGATTCATAGCCAGTGAACGCACAATAGCGATACGCTGCTTCTGACCACCGGAAAGCTGTGCAGGGTATGCCTCTGCCTTATCAGCCAATCCAATCCTTGCAAGCAGCTCCTCTGCCTTGGCAGATGCCTGTTCTTTGGTCATCAGCTTCAGCTTCACAGGTGCCAACATGATATTCTCGCGAATCGTCATATTGGGAAACAGGTTGAACTGCTGAAATACCATACCTATCTTACGGCGCATCTGGTTAATGTCTGTCTTTTTATCCGTTATATCTGTTCCCTCAAAGAGAATCTGTCCCTTAGTCGGTACTTCAAGAAGATTCAAAGAACGCAGGAAAGTAGATTTACCACACCCAGACGGTCCAATAATGGCAATGACATCACCTTTTCGTATTGTGGTGCTGATTCCTTTTAATACTTCCTGTTTCTCATAATATTTATGTAAGTCTTTTACTTCCAGAATCACATTATCGTTCATTGTTCCGTAACCTCCTCTCCAGTCTGCCTGCCAGGAAACTCAACAGCATAACTAACGCCAGATAGATGATTGCAACTGCAATCAGTGGCAGAAATGCCTCGTATGTATTACTTCTGATGATATCTCCACCTTTGGTCAGATCCATCAATCCGATATAACCACTGATAGAAGTCTCCTTCAAAAGGCTGATAACTTCGTTGAGCAATGCCGGAAGTATATTCTTGATCGCCTGAGGCAGAACGATAGACTGCATAGTCTGCTGATAATTCAGACCTAAGCTTCTGCCCGCCTCGAACTGTCCAATGTCCACTGACATGATACCGGAACGGACAATTTCTGCAACATATGCTGCGGAGTTCAGTCCAAATGCGATAGCCGCAACCATGATCTTATTCGTTGCTGATGCCAGAATGACATAGTAAATAATCAACAACTGAATCATAACAGGCGTACCACGCATAACTGTCAAATATACCTTGCAAATGGCATTCAATATCGGCAGTTCACCATTCCTGTCATAGCCTGTTCTGATGATTGCGATAATGAACCCAAGGATAATACCAATCGTAACAGCCAGCAATGTAATGAGAAGCGTATTGCCAAGACCCTTTACAATATACATATAACGGCTGTCTTTGATAAAGTTATCGTAGAATTTCTCCCCGATACTTGCCTTCTGTGTATCGCTGTCACCCTTTACAATAATGACCTGTTTAGTCGTAATGTAGGTATCTGTAAAGTTAATGTTCTTCTTACGTTCTTCCGTTACTGTGAAGCCTGATGCACCGACATTGACCTTGCCCGATGTGATTGCTGCAATAATAGAGTCAAAAGCCATATCCTCTACCTGGATATCCATACCCAATTCATCACTAATTGCACGCATAATGTCGATATCAATACCCGTTACCTGATTGTTGTCATAATATTCATAGGGTGGAAACTCCGCATTGGTTCCAATGATCAGTGTCCCGTTATTTCTCTCTACTTCCTTGCTGACATATGGATACTGCCCTACTTCTTCCTCTGTACCGATATAATTTTTCACAATACTGTCAATTGTGCCATCAGCTTTTAACTTCTCCAGTGCACCATTGATATTGTCCAGCAGCTCTGTATTTTCCTTGGCTACGCAAAAGGCATAGTCTTCCAATGTAAATTCTTCATCAATAATACGAATGTTACTGTTCTGCTTCACAAACTGTAAGCCTGGCTGCTCGTCTATGACTACGCAGTCAATCTTGCCGAGTTTCAATGCCTGAATAGCATCTGCACCCTTGTTATAACGCTCGATTTTGGTTCCTGCTTCATCGCCTTCATAGTCCGATACGTAGATATCACCAGTTGTTCCAAGCTGTACACCGATTCTTGCCCCCTCCAGATCCGCTGCACAGGTAATCTCTTTCTGTGATGCATCATTTTGTCCTGCATCTGACTGCTTGCCTGCACATCCTGCCAATAGTGTTGCGAATAACAATATTGTAAGAAGTGCAGGGAACATTCTTCTCTTTGTTATGTTCATGTTATACCTCGATTCTGAATATTTATACAAAAGAGAGTATAGCATACAAAATGGACAATGTCCACTTTAAGGAATACAGGAACTTTTATTCTCCTATATTGATTATTACCCAGTCTTCATCTTTCATATCATACACTGTCTGACAGTAAGGGCAAATCCTTTGATGGGTGGCATCGAAGCTGCCTCCACAATTCTTGCATTGGGATCGTCTGATGGAAAATCCGGCTTTGGTAGGGGTAGAGATATTCTTCGCCACCTGGATTGGGATTTCTTCATCTTTTATTTTGATTTTGTTATTTATACAATACGTGTTACGTAGGAACACTTTCATATTAAGTTTTACAATATTACCAGTTGTTTCCATGCTTTTCAAGGCTACTGTTCCATGATAGTTCATATCTATTAAATCCTTGTATTTTTCAGGGACATAAGTACCTTCAAAACAAGCAAGATTACGTGTATCATCTGAAAAAAGTGTCATTTTCAGGAATGAAATAAGTTGTCCTTCAAATAATTTATAGGAGAAGGTACTATCTAAGGATTTCAATTTCTTTTCTATTTTTCTTTCTGCTTTCCTAGAGCCGACAACTTCACCAACACCTTGCATTCCCTTACAGATTCCATATCCTATTGTAGAAAATGCAAATACCGCATATCCTCCAAAGGCTCCACCTGCCACTGCTCCCACGATATTCATTACATTAAAATGTTCTACATTCATCATGCTGTAGATTACAGCCAAAATGAAAATAAGTATACCTGCTGCGATCCCTATATTCTTTATTTTCTTAACCTGTGAGGAATCATCATCATAAAAATAGAAGTTCGTAACCTTAGGGAACAAATCCGATATCTGAAATTTGGTCTGACAATATGGACATCCTGTCATTAATTCCTTAATTCTGCTGATAGCACCGCAGGATGGGCAGCAATAATAGTCACTTTCTACTGCACTGGTCTCTACTGTCGTATCCGTTACGATTGCATTGATTGCAATCTGGCTTTCCTGCGTATCTATGCATTTATCACCTTTATAGTATTTCTGTGATAAATTTGCCATGTGCATTCTTCTCTCATGCGTATATTTCTCATCACTCCAGAAAGTATTCTTTGAACGCGATTGCGGCATTGTGTATTCAGCCGGAGTGATTTCCATGGTAGTCCTTAATCCCTTAGCTTTCCACCTGGCATATTGCAGCTTTAACGCATAGGACAGGTCTGCCCCTGCAATGTCCGGCGTTATTCCCGTCCGCGCAAAGCTCTGCATCTTCATTGCCATTCTCTCTTCCGGTACTTTCTTACTTCCATCCCACTGTCTGGTTCCATCCATTGCCTTGTAACTCATTGATACTCCCTCTTAGTTAAAATCCACTTCATATTCTCATCTTCCTATTTTTCAATCAAAGCTTGATACGTCTTCATCATCATAAATTTATTTTAATTGATAGCATTGTAAATTTCTAACTTTAATTCTTCATCCGTATCAAATGTTTCATTCATTATTGCTTCCATAATTTTATGTAATAATTCTTTATCTATTTTACTTGCTGCTACATTCAAGCTAATATTTTCTGTTTTTTGCAAAAATGTAGCGGCTATTGACATATAACCATTTAAAAGCAAAAAGAGTGTTGACAGTGTAATTGCCAGTCTTTTATTTCCATCTGCAAAACAATGGAATTGGCATGTGCAGAAAAACAAATGGGTCAACTTATCTACAAATCTAGGATACCATTCATCATTTTGTATGTTGTATAAAACACTTTCTAACCGTCCGAAGTCGAGTTCTTCAAGCGTTCCACCTCCACTATATTCAATCGTTTTCTCATGCGTTATCCTTGCCTGTTCGGGAGTGATATATATGTAATTTGACATTATTCACTCTCCTTTAATCTTCTTAATACATCTTTGTTTTCTGCCATTAATTTTTCAAGTTCATCTCCTGCCGCTCCTAAGAATTTTTCATATTCTTCACCAGACAATGGCTTTATATATTCTTCTAATTGATAATGGAATGCCTCTCTTAATGCCATATCTCGACTTGCCATTTTAGTTCTTGCTTGTATAATTAATGGTTTCCACAAAGGCAGTGATTCAAATGCTTTAAATAAATCAGCCATCTCCCAATTATTCAACTTATGACCAAAACTCTCTGACTGTTGTTTTATCATATCTGCTAATCCGCATTCATATGATGCTATAAGTGTAAGAATTTCTGAATAAAAGGTATCTCTCACTTTTTCATTATCAGAAAGCTTTAAAATCTGGCGATATTCCTTCGCTTTTTCTCTAAAAATACTTTGATATATCTTATCTGTATAAATTCCATATTTAGCATTGCCCATGTCCACATAATCTCTTAAAGCATCTGTAAATTCTCTTCTATAATTTTCTTCCTGTAAAAAAGCACCCAAAAATTCGCTATCTCTTTGATTAATGTATTTAGTTCCACCACCAGCTTTTTGATTAATAAAATCTATTACAATATCTAACATTATCTGCCGCAAACTTTTTGCCGGCTGACTTTCTACTAACATCATTGCCAAATCTAAAAAAGATCGAAAATCAAAAATGGCTAATTGAGACGTTCGATTACTGATGTTCCCGACATTAATGTCGGGAACATCCAACTTTTCAATTTCATCAATGAAGTTTTTCAATCGCTTTCCTTTAATTATTTCATAACCATTAGATGAAAGTTCATCTACATTATCACTGACATATCTTTCAATTGTTCTTATATCCACCTCAAAATATGTAGATAACATAGTTTTTGTAAAATAAACTTTATTCTCAAACTTTATTCCCTGAATTCCTGTCTGATTCTGAATTTCTACCAAAGCCTTTTCATTATTAAGAATATTTTGCCTATCCAGTTTTGAAGTCGTCAAATTTTTGCTCAATCTTATCACCTTCCCTTATCTATCTGCTTTTCAGATATCTCTATATCTCTATACATGGCAATATGTTTCATGGTTGACTCATAAGTCTCCATACTCATAATTACCATATCGCCATATCCATTTTTAGTAACATAAATTGGCTCCTCTGTCTTGTGGCACATATCAGATATCTCTGATGTATTTTTCAAATCTTTAATTGGAATTATATGTGGCATAATAGATACCTCCTTTATGTATGGTCTAATTATACCATAATTATGTTCTTTTCTAATCTTTTTATTCATCAAAATCATGTTAAAAAAAATACCACCTGAGCTTTATAGCATAATTTCTTGACTATAGCGCATAAAAATACCCTCCTTACTGGTTGTCCAGTAAAGAGGGTACATATCACACTGCCATGACCGTTTCTCTTATATTTCTATACAGTTTAGTTCTCATTCATCTTCGCCAGCTTAGCTGCCTGGTCGGCTGCGATGCAGGCATCAATGATTTCCTGGATATCACCATTCATAATCTTATCCAGCTTATACAGGGTCAGGTTGATTCTGTGGTCAGTAACACGTCCCTGAGGGAAATTATAGGTTCTGATCTTCTCGGAACGATCGCCTGTACCAATCTGGCTTCTACGCATCTCTGCTTCTGCATCATGTCTCTGCTGCTGCTCGATATCATACAGCTTGGCACGCAGAAGGGCGAAAGCCTTAGCCTTATTCTGTAACTGGGATTTCTCAGTCTGGCTGTATACCACAATACCTGTAGGGTAGTGAGTCAGTCGTACAGCGGAGTCTGTGGTGTTGACACACTGTCCACCATTACCGGATGCACGCATTACATCAATACGGATATCCTTATCTTCAATCTTGATATCAATGTCTTCATCAACTTCTGGCATAACGGCTACGCTGATTGTAGAAGTATGGATACGTCCACCGGACTCTGTCTCAGGAACACGCTGTACACGGTGTACACCGGATTCGTACTTCATTACTGAATATGCGCCCTGTCCACTGATCATGAATGTAACGCTCTTCATACCACCAATACCGATTTCCTCGACTTCCATCGTCTCCACCTTCCAACGGCGGCTCTCTGCATAATGTACATACATACGGTAGATTTCTGCTGCGAACAATGCTGCTTCGTCTCCGCCTGCGCCTGCACGGATCTCCACGATTACGTTCTTATCATCGTTAGGGTCCTTAGGCAGAAGAAGAATCTTTAACTGCTGCTCTAATTCTTCAATGCGCTTCTTGGCATCATTGAGTTCTTCCTTGAGCATTTCACGCATTTCTTCGTCATTTTCAGATTCCAGCATAGAGAGGGAATCTTCTACGGTCTCTTTGCATTTCTTATATTCTGTATAAGCTTCTACAATAGGCTGCAGGTTGCTCTGCTCTTTCATCAGAGAGCGAAATCTTGCCTGATTATCTGCTACTGTAGGCTCATGAAGCTCGTTCATGATTTCTTCATAACGGGCAATCAAATCATCTAACTTATCAAACATCTCTATTACCATGCCTTTCCAAATATTAACCTTGTCAATCACCTGCACAGACACTGGTCTGCTATGTGCGTATCTATATTTATACCATATTCCAGCAACCGGTTACGACTCGATCCTGTTTCGCGTAGTCCTGTATCACTTCTACTTCAATAAAGCCCCTCTGTATCATGAGTTCTTTTACTGCTTCGCCCTGGTCATAACCTATTTCAAAGAACAGTCTCGCACCACGAGTCATATATGCCGGACACTGCTCTATTATTTTCCTGTAAAAATACAGCCCATCAGCCTTGCCATCCAGAGCGATCATCGGCTCATGTTCCCTGACCTCAGGCATCAGAGTCTCTATCACGTCAGTCTCAATATAGGGTGGATTCGATACGATCATATCGAACCTGCCTTCTACCTTCTCTAAGAGGTCGCTCTGTCTGAAATCTGCCTGAATCCCAAGTCTGCCGGCATTCTCTCCTGCAACTGCCAGTGCATCTTCTGAAATGTCCACGCCCATGCCTTCACATTCATTGCTGTATTTTAACAGGCTCAGCAAAATGCATCCGGAGCCGGTACAGATATCCAGTATGCGCGTACCATCACTAAGATATCTCATTGCCTCTTCCACCAGAATCTCTGTATCCTGTCTTGGAATCAGTACATACTCATTCACCTTAAAAGTAAGCCCCATGAATTCCTGCTCACCTGTAATGTGCTGCAGGGGGATTCTCTGTGCTCTTCTCTCTATTACTGTACGATAGAACTGTTCTTCCAGATCATTTCGCACACTGTCTCCATGAACCAGCAACGCATTCCTGTCTGTATGGCAAATATATTCCAGAAGCAGTCTGGCATCCAGTGCAGCCTCTTCAATTCCTGCATCTTCCAGCTGCTTCTTTCCATATTCATATAATTCTCTGTATGTCATATTCATAACCCTGCTAAGGCTCTTCTGCCGCAGTTGTATCCTGCATCCAGCTGTCATCTACTTCGTATCCGAAGGTCTCTTTTAAGTATGCCTTCCAGTCAAAGACTGCTTCTACAGAAGCAATTGCTACTTCGATCATATCCTCCTCCGGCTCTTTGGTCGTAAGCTTCTGCATCCACATACCAGGTGCAGATATGATTCTTACAAGAACATTATCACTTCTGCCTGCCAGGCGGATAATCTCATAGGAAATACCTGCAATGACAGGAACCAGTGCGATACGCAGAATCAGCTTCAGTGCCATATTATCCACTCTGATAAAGAAGAATACGATGACACTCACCAGTACAACAAATAACAGGAAGCTTGTTCCACAACGCTTATGCTGTCTGGAGCTTCGCTTTACGTCTTTTACTGTAAGTGGTCTGCCTTTTTCAATACAGTTGATACATTTATGTTCTGCCCCATGATACATATAGAGCCTTTTAATATCTTTCATAAGAGAGATTCCAGCGATGTACGCAATGAAGATCAGTATTCTGATCAGTCCCTCGATAATTGCAATCACGCTGGCATTGCGGATGTATTTACCAAGCAGGTCTGAAAGGAACAGGGGCAGGAGCATGAACAACGCTACTGCAATGATTACGGATAAAATCACGGTAAAAGTCATCATGATATCATCTGCCTTGTTACCCAGAAGCTTCTCCAGCTTCCCTTCCGTCTTACTTGGCTTCTCATCCTCTTCCTCATAGAAGGAAGCAGAATAAGTCGTTACCTTCATTCCCAGTATCAGGGAATCAATAAAAGCAAATACGCCACGGATAAACGGCAGCTTCGCAAACTTCTTATCTCCGCATACGCCCTTGTATTCCTCGACTTCTACATCGATCTCACCATTGGGCTTACGTACAGCCACTGCATATTTATCTCTATTCTTCATCATCACACCTTCCAATACAGCCTGTCCGCCGATACCGGAATAATGTGTCTGTTTCTTCTTAGCCATATAGTCCTCCGAGTCTGTCACATATCCTATGAACTAAAAATAAGGTTGAGATAAAATCTTACCTCAACCTTTTGAACGTTTCTTATTTGCTTTCTACGCCGTACTTCTTATTGAACTTATCAATACGTCCACGAGCTGATGCAGCCTTCTGCTGACCTGTGTAGAATGAATGGCATTTTGAACAAACTTCAACGTGGATTTCAGGCTTTGTAGATCCTGTTACGAATGTGTTACCGCAGTTGCATGTAACAGTTGCCTGATAGTAATTAGGATGGATTCCTTCTCTCATGTTTTTCACCTCTCTATAGATAAAATCTTCTTTTTCATTTACTTATGTTCTCATAAACAGCTTACTCAGTATAACATAGCTTTTTATGATATGCAAGTCTTTTTTATATGAATTTCATCTTCTTTACAGTATTGACGAATTCCATGTTGTCTTTGGTCTTGGAGAAAAGGTCAAGTATCTTATCTACTGCCTCTTCCGGTTTCAGTCCATTGAGGGCTCTTCGGATAATATTAATTGCCTCCAGTTCATCCGGTGTCAACAACAGATCTTCACGTCTCGTACCGGATTTGGGAATATCAATGGCAGGGAACACTCTCCTCTCGGAAAGTCTGCGATCCAGTACCATTTCCATATTACCTGTTCCCTTGAACTCTTCATATACCACATCATCCATCTTGGAACCTGTATCTACCAGTGCTGTTGCAAGAATGGTAAGGCTGCCTCCTTCCCGCATATTTCTGGCTGCACCGAAGAATCTCTTGGGCATATGCAGAGCTGCCGGATCAAGACCACCGGAAAGTGTTCTTCCACTGGGTGGCACGGTCAGGTTATAGGCTCTTGTCAGTCTGGTAATGCTGTCCAGAAGGATACATACATCTTTCTTATGTTCTACCAGTCTCTTGGCACGCTCTATGACCATTTCGGATACACGCTTGTGATGCTCCGGCAATTCATCAAAGGTGGAATAAATGACTTCTACATTCGGTCCTTCTATTGCTTCACGGATATCTGTTACTTCCTCCGGACGCTCATCAATCAGCAGAATGATCAGATGCATCTCCGGTGAATTCTTCTTGATGGACTGGGCAACTTCCTTTAACAGTGTTGTTTTACCAGCCTTTGGCGGTGACACGATCATACCACGCTGACCTTTTCCCACAGGGCTCATCAGATCCATGATTCGCATGGCAACACTCGCCCCTGCTGTCTCCAGTCTGATTCTTTCATTTGGGAAAATCGGAGTCATGTCCTCAAAATTGCGGCGTTTACATGCAAGCTCAGGTGGTAATCCGTTGACCTTCTTCACATATAATAATGCACTGAACTTCTCATTCTGTGTCTTTACTCTGGTATTTCCTACAATAACATCGCCTGTCTTGAGATTAAAGCGGCGGATCTGACTAGGCGCTACATAAACGTCATTTTCACCGGGCAGGAAGTTCTCACAGCGGATAAAACCAAATCCGTCCGGCATGACTTCCAGAATGCCGTTTGCAGCCATACCGCTGTCCAGTTCTGTGGGGAATTTCTCTTCGGGGCGTTCTTCCCTGGCTTCTCCCGGCGCACGTAACACTGGTCTTGGCTCTACATCCTTGCCGGCAGCCTTGTCCTTTTCATCTTCAGCAAGCATCAGTTCCACCAACTGCGCCTTCTTCAGCCCGCTGGTTCCCTTAATGCCTCTGTTTTTGGCGATTGCACGTAAATCAGCCAATGCAAGAGATTCGTATTTTTCTCTCATACCTTCCTCCATATCTATATACGTTCCATTATGAATATCTTCTGCCTTTTATAATTGGGGTTGTTACTTATTCTTTCTTTGGATATGCTGTATTTTTCAGATACATATATACGACATTTGTGTAATATGTTCATGTGACGCAGCAGAATGTGCTGCCTTACCTATTATAGCGCACTTTTTCTAAAATAGGAAGAAGAATTTATTGCTAAGACCTGTTTCTTACATTATAATGAAGTTAAAAATTTAAAATACTAGGAGATGTGTACTTATGACTATTCAGGAAAAAGCACTGGAACTTCATGAAAAATGGAACGGAAAGCTGGAAACTGTCTCCAAAACTCCCGTAAAATCAAGAGAGGACTTATCTCTTGCCTATACCCCCGGCGTTGCAGAGCCTTGTAAGGTAATCGCCCAGGATAAGGAAGCTGCCTACAAATATACGATGAAGGCAAATACTGTTGCCGTTGTATCTGATGGCAGTGCCGTTCTGGGACTTGGCAACATCGGACCTTATGCCGCTATGCCCGTCATGGAAGGCAAAGCCGTTCTGTTCAAGGAATTTGGTGGAGTCAATGCGGTACCCATCTGCCTGGATACACAGGATACAGAAGAAATCATCAAGGCTGTTACCTGGCTTGCGCCTGCTTACGGCGGAATCAATCTGGAAGATATCTCAGCTCCCCGCTGTTTTGAAATCGAAGAGAGATTAAAGGAAATTCTGGATATTCCTGTTTTCCATGATGACCAGCATGGTACTGCAATCGTTGTCCTTGCAGGTATTATCAATGCGCTGAAGGTTGTAGGCAAGCAGAAAGAGAACTGCAAGGTCGTTGTAAATGGCGCAGGAAGTGCCGGTGTCGCTATCACAAGACTTCTTCTGACTTATGGCTTCACCAATGTCATCATGTGTGACAAGGTAGGTATCGTAGATACCACAACTAAGGGGCTTAACTGGATGCAGGAAAAGATGGCAAAGATCACCAATCCCAACCATGAGACAGGTTCCCTTGCCGATGCATTAAAGGGCGCTGATATCTTCGTAGGTGTATCTGCCCCTAATATCGTAACTCCTGAAATGGTAGCTTCCATGGCAAAAGACTCTATTCTGTTCGCTATGGCTAACCCTGTTCCTGAGATTATGCCGGATGTTGCCAAGGCTGCCGGTGCAAAAGTCGTAGGAACCGGCAGAAGCGACTTCCCGAATCAGGTCAATAACGTTGTCGCTTTCCCCGGTATCTTCAAGGGTGCCCTGGAAGGACGTGCCACACAGATTACAGAAGAGATGAAGCTTGCTGCTGCCAATGCCATTGCAGGTCTGGTTCCTGATGATGAACTGAACGAAGACAACATTATGCCGGAAGCATTTAACCCCAAGGTTGCCGAGCTGGTAGCTGAAGCTGTTAAATCCCACATCAGACGCTAAGATGAATCCTTTACGCTGGGGAGACAAGCCCTATCATTCTCTCGATTATGAATTAAAACACCAATATGGTGAGAAAATCTATAAAATAGCCCTGGATGCAGGTATGACCTGTCCTAACCGTGATGGCACGCTTGGGACAGGTGGATGCATATTCTGCAGTGCAGGCGGCAGTGGGGACTTTGCAAGTCCTGCTGCCTCTGCCTGCGGGGAGTACTCCATACGCCAGCAGCTTCTGGAAGGTCTTTCCTATTTCCACACGAAAAAAACAGGCAATCGTTTCATTGCATACTTTCAATCCTATACGAACACCTATGCCCCCACCGGGCGGCTGCGCAGCCTCTATACCGAGGCGCTGGAAGAACCGGATGTAGTCGGTATCTCCATTGCCACAAGACCGGATTGTCTGGGCGATGATGTGATAGCCCTGTTAAGTTCGTTAAAAGACTCCTATCCTGATAAATTTATCTGGGTTGAACTGGGTTTACAGACGATGCACGAAGAGACTGCAAGATTTATACGCAGAGGCTATCCTCTTAGTACATTTGAAGAAGCACTAAACCGTCTTCATGCAATCTCGGTTCCTGTTATTGTCCATGTCATTCTGGGGCTTCCCCATGAATCGAAAGAAATGATGATAAAGACCTGTAACTATCTGAATTCCTGCCATATAGACGGTATCAAACTACAGCTTCTTCATGTATTGAAGAATACAGATCTGGCTGCCCTCTATGAGCAAAAAACTTTTGATATTCTGTCTCTGGAGGAGTATATTGATATTGTAATTACCTGTCTGGAGGTTCTGTCACCTGACATCGTTATTCACCGTGTAACCGGTGATGGGCCAAAGGAGCTGCTGCTTGCACCTGCATGGAGTCTGAATAAACGTCATGTACTCAATACACTCCATCAACAGCTGCGGCTGCGGGATTCCTGGCAGGGCAGATATTACGAATCAACTAATCAATGAAAGGGACGTGATATTCATGACACAAGATCCATTGACACTCTATAAGCTCATCGTTCTTTACATGCTCAATAAAGTGAAATTCAAGCTGACCTACGCACAGATCAGTGAATTCATCCTTGAAAAAGAATATACGAACTTTCTGACATTACAGGAAGTCATCTCCGATCTGCAGGATACAGAACTGATCAAAGCTGACACTACGATGAACCGGACTTATTTCTCCATTACAGATGAGGGACGCAATACACTCTCTTACTTCGGTAATCGTATCGGGGAAGCCATCATTGCAGATATTGATGCCTTTCTGGATGAGAAACATCTGGAATTAAAAAATGAAGCCTCCATCACCTCAACCTACTATAAGGCTACTTCCGGTGAATTCGAGGCTCAATTGATTGCCCGTGAAAAAGATGTAGAACTGGTCAATATCAAGCTGTCTGTCCCAACGGAAGATATGGCAGCCTCAATCTGTGACAGTTGGCAGAAGAAAAATCAGAGTATCTATAAATATCTAATGCAGGAGCTGTTTTAATCAGCTCCTGCATTTTCTTAATCTTCCTTTTGCTTCGCCTCGTCCTTGATCCGTTTCATATGCTCACGAATCTTGGCTTCATAGCCATTCCAGGACGGCTCATAATATTTCTTGCCCGTCAATTCATATGGTAAATACTGCTGTTCCACATAATGATTCGGATAATCATGTGCATATTTATATCCTGTCCCGTGTCCCAACTTCGCTGCTCCTTTATAATGTGCATCCTGTAGATGCGCAGGTATTGGCAGATTGCCACTTCTTCTTACTTCTTCGTTGGCTGCAAAGATAGCATTGCAGGCTGAATTACTCTTAGGTGCACATGCCACATAAGTTGCTGCCTGTGACAGAATAATCTGTGCCTCCGGCATGCCGATGCGCTCTACAGCCTGTGCTGCCGATACGGCAACGGTCAGTGCCCGCGGATCTGCATTCCCCACATCCTCAGAAGCACATATCATGATACGTCTGGCTATGAAAGCCACTTCTTCGCCGGCATATAGCATCTTTGCCAGATAATAGACCGCTGCATCAGGATCTGATCCACGCATGCTCTTAATAAAAGCAGAAATCGTATCATAGTGATTATCTCCGTTCTTATCATAAAGTACGCGCCGCTTCTGTATACACTCCTGTGCTACTTCCAATGTAATATGGATCTTACCATCCTCACTTCTGTCTGTGGTCATAACACCAAGCTCTATGGCATTCAATGCATGTCTTGCGTCTCCCCCTGACAGATCCGCCAGAAATTCCAGTGCATCCTCATCTATTACAGCATCAAAGGCTCCCATGCCTTTCTCTTTATCATAGACCGCACGATGAATCAGTTGTTTGATATCTTCCTTATCCAGAGGTTTCAGTTCAAAAATAACAGAACGTGATATCAAAGCGCCATTCACTTCAAAATAGGGGTTCTCTGTAGTAGCTCCTATGAGAATGATCGTTCCATCTTCTACAAAAGGCAACAGATAATCCTGCTGGCTTTTGTTAAAACGGTGTATCTCATCAATAAAGAGTATGGTACGCTTGCCATACATAGCCATGGTGTCTTTTGCCTTCTGAATGACCTCTTCCATATCCTTCTTACCGGCTATGGTAGCATTGATCTGGGTAAATTCTGCACTTGTTGTATTTGCAATGACCTTGGCAAGTGTCGTCTTCCCTGTTCCCGGCGGTCCATAGAAGATAATAGAGCTTAATTTATCCGCCTTGATCGCACGGTACAGCAGCTTGTCTTTTCCAATGATGTGTGACTGACCTACTACTTCATCCAGTGTAGTGGGTCTGAGTCTTGCTGCAAGAGGTGCTTCTTTCTCAAGGTTGGTCTGTTTCATATATTCAAAGAGATCCACTTCTGATGCCTCCTTATACGCAAAAAAACTGTAACTATCCAGACCTTATTTACAAGCTTCTGAATAGTTACAGTATAACAACCGTTCCGCAACATTTCAAGTATCGTTGCTGCCTCACCCTGCCTTTTACCAAATACGGTATTTGCCGCTTAAAGCAAGAAATGCAAAGAAATACAGGCAATTATCATAATATCTTCTCACTCCGGTGCGCATGGGTGTGTTCCAGAAACGCTCTATCCATTCATTCATAAATGGATTGTTGGCAGCCAGAGACCCCTGCGCTACTGTAGCAATAATGGCTACAGGATGCAGTACATCGCTTTGTGCCACGGTACCATTGATTTCATAGGTGTGAAACTGATTTCTTCTGGCATCTTCCAGCAGAAATTCCTGTAATCTGTCTACCGCAGCACATTGTCCTTCATCAATACCGAACCATTCATAATCCAGACCGATATTGGCTACTGTGCGGTAAGAATCACTATAGAACCAGTCATGTCTGTCATTGGACCAGCCAAGCTTTCTGCTCATAGGACTACCATCAAACTCTGCATATTCTGCGGACATACCTGTGATGGGCGAGCATGCCTGCACCAGATATTTACGGCTTGCCACTGCTGCCTGCGCCCAGAAATCCCGGTCTTCCTCATCCGCCCACTTACTGAACAGTTCATAGAAATGTGGCAAATGATAAGAAGGATCTGTAAAATCAATACCAGGTACGAACAGAATCTGATGATTCTGCAAATTCCACATGGGTGCTCCCTGCCTTCCCTCACTTCCCTTATGTAAGCAGGCTCTCAGGATTGCCCTGGCTTCCTTCTCGTAGGCATAGATTCCCTCTCCATCTCCCCATCTATGGGATGCAAAGAACAGAGCCATGGCAAAGAATTCTTCTCCATCCGGGGCAGGACCATAGGCATTCTTGGTGCCATCTATGGCACAGGACCAGGCAAAATATCCTTCATTTTCACCCTCTGCCATATACATATAGGTCTTCGCCCACTTCCAGAGACAGTCAAATTCCTTCTTCATATCCAGCTGCACACACAGCATCATTCCATAAGACATGCCCTCTGTTCTGACATCCAGATTACCTGTGTCCATAATATATGCCATATCTTCCCCTACGGGGTAGTATACTCTTTCCTGCTCTTCTCCATAGAAATAGAATCGGATGATTTCCTGTAAGCGTGTTTCTACCTCAGCCTGATGAATCCCCAATTCTGCAAAAACATTTCGATATTCTTTCTTCGCAATATCTGCCATTTCGTCACCCCTCCATATTTGTTACATGTACTGTTTCATTTCCTTAGGTTCATTGTAAGCAAAATCCGGGGGTTTATCTCTTTAAAAATTGTGATGTAATGTTCAAATATTGCTAAGTATTTACGACTGCAGCTCCCTTCTTAGCAGATTCAGCAGATTGCGGTAACTGTTCATGACTTCCTCATGATGCTCCATAATATAATCTGTCCTGCCTTCTCTGGCAGCAGCTTCCAGGGCTCTGGCGCCCTCTGCCAGCTCTTCTGCTCCGATAGACAGGGATTTACTCTTCAGGGCATGAACCAGAACCTGATAGTTCTTCCAGTCCTTATCCTGATAATACTGCTCTATTTCTTCTGTTTTGTCTGAATCCAGATAGGAATACAGTACTTTCTCATATACTTCTTCACTTTGCGCACAATACCGGATTCCAGACTCTGTATCAAGGAAAGTCAGCCGGTCAACCAGCTTCTTGTCCTGTCTGAGCGCCTTTTCCACAGCCTGTAGGAAATCCGCCGGAAGAAATGGTTTATGAATTATACCTACAATCTGATTCTTCCAACTCTCTGCTTCCTCTTCCAGATTCTCCGAAGCTGACAGAAGTATAACCGGAATCTGTGCAGTTGCAGGACTACTCTTTAATCGCCCCAAGGTCTCCTGTCCATTCATCTGTGGCATCTCCATATCCAACAGAATAAGCTGTACAGTATTCTCCTGTAGATATTTTAAGGCTTCTGCCCCGGAAGCAGCTTTCTTTACATCATATCCCTGTTCCTTTAGGAACTTCTCAGCCAGATACAGACTCATGGTATCATCATCCACTAACAGGATCCGCATAAGACCACCTGCAGATTCTGCGCCGGCTTCCTTGTCTGGTGTCTGCAGCTGTGCCGGCTCATCTTCCTGTATGGATACCTTCTCTGACGGAAGATACTTAATCAGAAGCTTCTCCAGCCGATTACCCTGTATCGGCTTGGCAAGATAATCTCTGAAACCAAGTTTAAGATACTCTTCCCGCATTCCTGTCAATGCATTGGCGGTCAGCATAATAACCGGCGTATCTTTATTCAGGGAATCCGGCATTGCCTCCATCTGTTCCAGTGTCTGTACCCCATCCATTTCAGGCATCATATGATCCATAAAAATCACATCATATGCCTTTTGTCTGACCATATTCAGGCACTGCTGTCCACTCATTGCCGTATCAATCTGCAGCTGTGTCCTTTTCAACAGATTACGGATAACCATCAGATTCATTTCCACATCATCTACAACCAGAATCCTGCCCTGCGGCGCCCGGAAGCTTTCTCGATATCCGGTCATGGAAACAGCATGGTAATCATTAATTCTGCCAATCGGAGTATGGTCCACGATTGTCTGCGGTAATGTAACAGTGAAGCAGGAGCCCTCTCCATATACACTCTGTACCTGAATGGAGCCATGCATCAGTTCTACCAGCTGATGTGTAATGCTAAGCCCAAGTCCTGTACCTTCTATATTATAATTTCTGGATGTATCCAATCGTTCAAATTTATGGAAGAGCTTATCCAGATTCTCAGGCTTGATGCCAATTCCTGTATCTTTTACCTGCAAAATGAGCTGCAGGCAATCCCCCTGCATTGTTCCCTTTACATTTATGGTCACTTTCCCGGTCTCTGTATATTTCACGGCATTTGTAAGAAGATTGGTGAATATCTGGCGGATGCGCACTTCATCTCCCCTTAAAATCCTGGGCAGCGTCTCTTCGCACAATACTTCTGATTCTAACCCTTTCTTTTCCAGTCTCTCTGCAACCATATTGTAGCTGTCATTGATCAGTGAGCCAAGCTCATACTCCGTAGGAATAATCTCCATTTTACCTGATTCAATCTTGGAAAAATCCAGAATATCATTGACAATCGTCAGTAATGTATTAGCTGCCACATGTACGCTGGAAGCATATCCATAAATCTCCTGATTCTCTTCTTCACGAAGGATCATCTCATTCATGCCCATAATAGCATTGATAGGAGTTCTGATCTCATGAGACATATTGGCAAGGAAGTCACTTTTCACACGATTGGCAGCCTGCGCCTGTTCTTTTGCCAGTTCCGACGCTTCCAATGCTTTGACAAGGTCTCTGTCTTTTTCCGCAATCATTCTATCCAGAGCTATCGCCATCAGCCCTGCCACAGCAATTACAATATAAGCGATTGCAGCCTCCGGAATCAGATGATCATCTGCCTCTCTCCAGCCCATATGCAGCCACAGCCAACGATAGAACAAGGTAAAAGTGACACTCCCCAGTCCGGCTGCCATAACTGTCTTGGACAGCTTCGTATCACTGAATACGATTGTAATAAGAATCGGCAGACAGAACAGCGTCAATGTATTACTGAACACGAAATGTACTGCAGCTGTTACTGTAATCAGAAACATCATGGTAAGAGCCGGAATGTAATTCAGTATCCTCTCATCCTTTGCAAAATGTCTCTCCAATCTGCCCTCCAATACAACTGCACTTACATTCAATACAGTCGGTAACAGCATAAAAAGAAAAAGATATACAGGCAGGGGCTGATCTATGCTGTCCTGTTCTTTCAATATCATAAATATGACTATCTCCAGTATCAAAATACAAATTGTAAAGGATACATTGAATTTATATAGTATTTTTCTCCATTTGGCATAATCCGGTGTAATCTTTTGCATTTTTGTTACCACGCCTTTCAGTAACCTGAAAACTGTTCTTACTTTATTATCCAGTATACTCCATTATATACAGCTCATGCAAGGCTCTGGTTGCGGCAACATAAAGCTGTTTGGCATAACAGGGATTCTCCTGATATCCTTTCATATCCGGTCTCCACAACAGAACACAGTCAAATTCAAGTCCCTTGGTCTGCGGCACTGTCAATACCATGACACCTCTGTTAAATCCTGCTTTATCCGAATCAACCAGTGTCTGCTGTATATGTGCGCCAAGCAGCGGCTTCACCCTGTCTGCCTCTTCCTGTGAGAAACATACAACAGATATGGTCTCATAGCCTTTCTTTAGAACCTCTGTAATGATTCTGACAGCCTCTTTAACCAATGCCTTTTGTGATACTGACTCTATCGTCCTTACCGGCTCCCCATGACGGATTACCGGTTCTATCTTATAGGTGCCTCTGGATGCACGGTCTAATATCCTGCCCGCAAACTCTGATATCTCAATGGTATTTCGATAACTCTTGGACAAAAGACGAAATTCGTCAGTATTCCGGCAAAATATCTTCTCCTTCATATCCCGCCAGTCATTCATGCCACATTCATAATTTACATTCTGTGATACGTCCCCCATAATGGTAAAGAAACAATCCGGCAATACAGTTCTCAGTGCATAATATACGATTGGTCCAAAATCCTGTGCTTCATCAATGAAAATCTGTCCAAACTCTTCATCCGGTTTCTTCTGTACAGCACGATAGTAGATTAATAAAAGGGCAGCCATATCATATACATCAAACTGTCCCTTATCCAGCCTCTCTTTCACAGGAGTCATATCAATATAATAAGATGCACCATAGCTGTCCAGAAAATGGCCATAAATCGTAAGCAGGCTTCCCTTATACTGATGACTGCTAAAATAATTCTTATATTCTGCCAGTTTACGTCCATACATCCTTTCATCCTCATGATGCATGGCATGAAGCTTAATCCTTGTCCGTAAGCGTTCATCCAGAAGAACCAGCAGCTTATTAATAGAATACTGTGGATTCTCATGGATAAATCTTTCATTATTCTTTGCAGAAAGCAGCATACCAATCTCTTCATCCTGAACTGCACAATTGCCCAAAATATGATTACGAAGCCGCTCCATATACTGTTCCAGTTCTCTTGCAAACAGCATCTTGCTCTTCCATGCCCAGGATGGGTTGGCTTCTACAAGCCGGTATTTCTTCTTCCATTCCTTATGCAGCAGATGTGCCAGCAGCTCATCCATTCTCATATGCTTCACATCATATACATCCAGCTCAGGCAATCCGCCTGTAATGTAGTCTATCAGAATGTCACTGCCACCCACGATACAGAATTCATTGGAAGTAAAACGGTCTTTATAATTGTACATCATATAGGAAATACGATGCATTGCAACAGTGGTCTTCCCACTTCCGGCTACGCCCTGCACAATCACATTATGAAAAGGGCTGGAACGGATAATCTCATTCTGCTCCTTCTGAATGGTTGCAATGATATCACCTAACACCACATCTCTGTTCTTGCTCAGGTATTTGACCAGAAGCTCATCATTTGCCGCCACATCACTGTCATAAAATCCCTGTAATTTGCCGTTTTCAATGTCATAGGTACGCTTCAGCTCCAGGTCAATACGATAACTGCTGCCATCCGGTATCTGATAACTTCCCTGCCCCAGTTCATTCTCATAATATACTGTGGCAATGGGTGCCCGCCAGTCTACGATGACCATATGTGTCTTATCCTTCTGTATGCCATGCTTGCCAATATAAATGGACTCATGCAGGCGTTCATCCAGATTCCTGTAATCAATTCGCCCAAAGAAAGGCTTCTCATATGCCGCCTTATTATGTGCCAGCTGATTCCTGCTGTGTTCCTCCAGACTTTGGGATGTAAACATCTGATCATACAATTCCACATTGCCGCTCTGTACAGCCTTGACCAGTTCCTGCGTCTGTCTGTGCCTTTCCTCGACCTGTGCCTCATACCGTCTGATATTCTCCGCAATCAGTTCACGACATTCCTGTAAATGTTCTTCTTCTCTCATCTTTTAACATTACCTCCATAGTGACACATGTGTCACTTTCCATACACACTTCCCGTTCCGGGGTTATATATTTGAGTTACAAGAGTTATTATACGTGAAAAATAATTTAATTCTAGACTTATATTTTGACTTGTGTTATAGTGTTGTATAGAGAATAAGCATGGCTTTACTTTAGTTTGCTAAAGTAAAGCCATTTTTGTTTTAGATATGTATTTTATTCTACTACGATCTGTGTACAAGTTAAGATATTCCTTTCTGCTTATCCAGCAGTTCCTTCAGTGCATCCTCACTGTCACTGACCCAGGCATCCTCTTCCTCTTCATTCAGACCAAGGTACTGCGCCAATGTGCACTCTTCATCACTCATGCCCCACTCATAACTGTAATCATCAATTGCTTCAAATTCGACCTCACCTGCTAAATACAAATCTTTAAATTTACGCTCCATCCAGACAGAATCCTCCTTTATCGATTGTCTTTGGTAAGAACCATTATACCTTATTTTATTCCAAAAAACAAATACCCGCTGTCTTCAAAACAACGGGTATCTGCTATACAATATTCTCTCCCTTAGCAGCAACTCTGATACAGTGTTATATCGGATTTTAATAAAATATCAGATGGCAATATCAAGGAATGTCCTCTGCATGCCTGCTGTCTGCCGGTTCTTTACCATAAATACTGCTGAAGCGCTTCTGTGATATACAGCCGCTTCATTGATCATTCTGGTTAAGTCATTCATCTTCTGGGAAAGCTGGACGTTATCATTTTTTGTAAAAGAAATTCCGTTACCGCCTGCGCGGCTCAATTCCAGGGTAAGCTCTTTGATTTCTCTCTGGAAATTCAATCTGTCTGTCATGGAGAAATTACCATTGATGACCTGACTGGACAGTCCTTCCATCTTCTTCATCATCTCTTCAATCTCCGTAGCGCTTGCCATTTCTTCTTTGGCAGCCTGCTTCTCCAGCTTCAGGCTCTCCCTCATGCCTGCTGCCGAAATCGATACTTTTACAGATTCTTCCTCCTGCTCCGGTTTCTCTTCGAGCAATACTGCTTCGATTTTTCTGGTGTGTTGTCTGTTATTGCCGCCTGAACTGCCATTTTCTACTGCTGAAGCAGCACTGTTGAGCTGTAAAGCGGTACTCGCACTCTTTACCTCCATAACATATTCTCCCTCATACCGGTGCAGACCCCCTCAAGTCCACACACGCCTTGTTATGTCGTCCTTTTACAGACACCTTATATGTTAACTACTCCCCTTATGCTATATATATCGGAGCTTATTGTCAGAACTTTATAGTAATTATGTAAATTTTTCAAATTATTTTGAATTTTCTGTAAACTTGGTGTTCCTGTATAGATTTTATATTTTTTGTGTATTTTGCCAATTCTCCTATACAAATTATATCCGAATGTTTTATAATAACGCTGTATACATTAAGAAAGGATACAAACAGATGAAGCCTAATTTTGATCCTGTAATTGAGGAATGCATAAAAGAGGCAAGGGCTAATCTATATATGATTCGAACATCCAGACATACGGAATATAAGCCATACTGCGACAGACTTTTTGCTTATGCTGCTTCTGAGCAGTCTGATTACCTCTTCGCCCAGGCTTACTATTGTATGATGCAGTACTATGCCTGTGTGAACGATCACATCAATACAGTCAGCTGTGCCATGGAAGGAATCAAATATCAACAAAATACGCAGGAGTATGAACTGGTAGCGCGTTCCTACAACATGCTTGGCATTTTCACTGCTTCAACAGGAAACGGTTCCCAGGCTGTTGATTATTATCTTTCAAGCATTGATTATTGCAACCAGTATCATTTTGATCATGTACAAGCCCTGGCAACCCTGAATCTCGCAGATGTCTTTCATCGCAGCCTGGTCTATAACCGTGCTCTATATTATTACGAAGAGGCTGAGAAATATTTTCTCAAAGATCCCACTTCACCAGAACCATGTATATATCTTGATGAGCTTAACAACCTGCTTTGTAATAAAGGACACTGTCTGCTTTCTATTGGTCAACTGGAGAAAGCCAATGAATGTGGACGTAAGATCCTGCACAACCTGGAGCTGATTCATGAAAAAGGCGGCGAATACATCCTTTTCACCACACATGTGTATCTGGCTGCCTTAGCCTATGCAAATCAGGATATGGAACTGATGAATCATCATCTGGAGATTACCCTGAGTGATTTTCACAGCAGTGATGCCTATACTACTTATTTATCAGATATTACTGCTCTCATTCAATTATATATGAAACTTGAGAAATATAAGGAACTGGTCAAGATTCTGGATTATTATCTGCAAAAATGCAAAGAGGATCATGCACCATTCTATATCTACAGTATTTTCCTGGGAAAAAGAATTGAATGTGCCACCCAGTTACGGGATGACAATTCCTACCGGTATTTTTCCCAGCTTTTCATACAGCTTTACCATGACAGCGGAACACAGAATTCAGAATCTGTGCTGCATGCTGAAACCGTTCATAAAGAACGTCTGCGTGTGCAGAAGCTGCAACAGGAAATGCTGCTCCTTAACGAACAGCTTATGGTACAGTCCCAGCACGATGCTCTGACTGGTCTGCCCAACCGGGCTTATCTGAACAATTACGCAGAAGAGACTCTGTCCAAAGCACTGAAGAATCAGGTCAACTTTGGTATTGAGATTCTGGATATAGATTTCTTTAAATCAGTAAATGACACTTATGGACACATGGAAGGCGATCATTATCTGACTGCCGTAGCAGATCTCCTGTCCAGAATTACGGAAGAATATTCCAATGTATTTGCTGCCAGATATGGCGGGGATGAATTTGTTCTGGTCTACTATGATAAGAGTGTGGACGAAATTAAGGAAATCATGAATCAGCTCAAGCTTTCAACTGTCAGTGTAAAGCTGCCGGCAATAAGCCAGCTTGGGGAAGATCACGTTACCTTATCCCAGGGCTGCTGCAATCGTATTCCTGAACCCTTGAACCGTCTGTGGGATTATCTGGCACGGGCAGACACTGTTCTCTACGACGTAAAGAAAAAAGGCAAAAATAACTATAAAGTATCAGAGCGTTTTAAAAAGGCATAGGTCAATCGACCAATGCCTTTTTCGCATAATACCCTGCTGCTGCACGACTAAGATTCCAATTCCTGATATGCATCTGCTCATTTTCTTCCTGTATTCTCTTGAAATACTCTCTTTGAAGATTCTCCAGCCTGTATCCTGTCTCCTCTATCTCCACATTATCCATAGCCGCGATTGCCGGCGCTGAATCCGCGGAAAGTCTCGTCTGTAGATAATAGACATCTGCTGCTCCCCCCTGCTCTATTGTTGCGATATTGTATCTTGCAACCCAATAATCAGGATGCAACATGGCAAATCCAAGATACCCCAATGTCACAACAATCAGTAAATAACGAAACAGCATAAAATCCTCATGATGAATGTCATAAATCATTCCTGCTGTCAGCATCACCATAACCGCCAGCGTCCACAATACTGCCAATCTTAAAAAAGTCATTCCATAACAGTTGATATATAATATCATACGGTACGCACTGGATGCAATCATGATATAAGTACAGCCACAGATTATTGCCAGCAGAAGATTCAATACTCTGGATCTGGCAAAGAAAGCATGACACGCCGGCACCAGACACATATTGAAAATGCATACAAAAAGCAATGGGAAGAAGCCGCTTCTGGCATATTCTGCATATGTGTATCCTTTAGGAAGACTCATTTTACCAAGAAAAAGACCAAATATCTGTACACCACAGAACAATACATACAATGCGGTAATCAATACTGCTGCCGTGATCGCAACATAGGCATCCCACTGAGGACGGCTCTCCTGTACCGCCTCTTCCTGAGACTGTCTTTTCCTGCAAAAGGCAAGCATTCCATAGGTATATACAAAGCATATCACTACCATAAGCAGAACCCGAAATACCTCACCATTACTGAGCCATTCTGGTATGTGCCACTGCAATACCCAGTCAAACATATCGCAGAACATCTGATAAAAAACGGCATCTGCACAAAGCAGCAATACTCCGACAATACATAAAATAGGAATACTCACGGCAATTCCTATTACGACAGCCAGAATCACCCGGTTACGTTTCTGTATCTTCTGTTCATCCTTAGGTTTGGGATTCTGTGCCTTTCTATAAGCAATTGCCTCTGTAAAAGGCGCTGATATTTTGCACAGGCTTCCCCAGAATACTCTCCATATCTCTCTGCACCAGGTTCCCATGCGCCATTTCTGTGTCTTTTGCCCCAGCAGCATCTGTAACATCCACACTGCAAACAGCACAATTCCCAGTAAACGGTTCAAGCCAATCAATACATAGGAATCCGTTGTGCAGTTAATCACTCCAAGGAGAATCAGTGCAACCGTCCAGAATCGATTGTCTTTTACGGCAGTAACCCCAGACTTTTTCAAATAAAATCCAAAGAAGAATAAGGTCCCGCCTACGTAAAAAGGGAATGTAATTCCAGACCTGTTCTGATACAGGCAAAAAGTATAAAAAATTGCATATAACAAGCAGCTTATGTGCATTTTGGGCGCACTTTCCCAAGCCTGCTGCTTAATCAGGCTTTTTGTGTTCTCTTCCATTCTTTTATTCCTCATCTTTTTATTATATTTATTACGTCTAAGCCTCTTAGACTACTATGTTACTGTTCATTCTCTGGCTGTGCTTCGTCATCCGCTACATATTCCAGAATATCTCCCGGCTGACAGTCCAGTGCCTTGCAGATTGCATCCAGGGTAGAGAGTCTGACTGCTTTTGCCTTGTTATTCTTCAGGATAGACAGGTTCGCCAATGTGATGTCCACATCTTTCGCCAGCTCCGTCAGCCCGACCTTACGCTTCGCCATCACTACATCCAGATTAATTACTATTGCCATATAAAACCAGCCTTTCTACACCGTAAGGTCATTCTCTTCCTTGTAATCAATTGCCTTATCAAATACAAATGCCAGCACTTTACTGAAAAGCCCCGCTATCACGAATACCAGTACCAGCGTCAGCATTGTCACCGTCAGATACAACACGGTTCTCAGCAGACAGATAATTGCAATGATAAAGCTGTAGGTTCCCATCCTCTGTAAGCTGACCACATTCTCTCTGACAAAGCAGTCGTCAGCTAACACAGTCCGAAACATCTTGCGCAGCTCACCGATGATCAGAATTGCCAGAATGCCAAGAATGAAATAGATGAGCACTGACTCCTTGTACTGCTCCACGAATACTTCATATTGAAATACTCTGGCGATCCATTTTATCGACCATGGTAATGTCACTGTCGCCACAATTCCTGCAAAATACATAAAATCCAGTAAATACTTCGTAATCCATACTACCGTTTCCTTCTTCATATGTTCTCCATACCTTTCTGAGGACATACACCGATGCCCCTTGTTTTGTTGAGTATACTATATCATGGTTGTGATTGAATTGCAATATATTTTTATTGTTTTTCAATAAGTTTGTATTGATTTTTGATAAAAAGAAAGGGGGTGTCATGTTGACGCCCCACAAATAGCAACTTAATTGCAAAACCATACTTATTTCCAGAATTTCTTAATCTCTTCTTCACTGACATTCTCATATAATTTATTCTTCTTAATAATTTCACACACCTTCTTAAAATCATCTCCTACTAGTGATTTTACTGTCTCAACCATACTACGTAACCCTTCTGTTCTCTCTTCTAGCCTCCCTTTCTCAATTCCCTGCTCTATTCCTTTCTCTATTCCCTCTTCAATTCCTCTTTCTAATAAACCTTCTCCAAGATTACACATATCATTCAGTCTCCCTTCTGTCTTCACACTCATTACAAAACCATATTTTTCTTCGAGATTCTTCCTTTTATGCTCTGCATCTTCTTACGATTATACTATCATATAAATCATTTTTAATCAAAAGAATAACTCCTTGACACAACCTTATACAGCGTTCAAAATATAGTTAATCGTACTATATAAGAGGTATTTTATGCTGCAATATATCAAAAACAAACGTGTTCTGTTCATTACGACCAAGAATCCCGATTATATCAGAAATACACAGGAAATTGCTTTTCTTGAAGAGCATGCTTCTTTTTATACCGTGATAGCTTCTACGCATACAAGCTATCCCAAACGTCTTTTATCTATCTACAAACGTCTTTTAACTGTGCATATGAATGAATATGACACTGTGTTCCTTGGCTTTGCACCGCAGCTTGTCCTTCCCCTTTTTGCATGGAAATTCAAAAACGTGGACATTGTCGAAGACTTCTTTATCTCCATGTATGACACTTTATGCTGCGACAGATGCAAGTTCCGTCCTGACAGTTATATAGGTAAACTGTTACACAAAATCGACAGGCAGACTCTATCCCGTGCTGATGCAGTTTTTTGTGATACCCATGCGCATGCACAATATTTTGCCCAGGAGTTTCAGGCTGACCCTGATAAATTATTCACCATGTATCTTCACGCTGATACCACTATCTACCATCCTATGAGTGTTAATCGCCCTGCTGGTCTGGAAGGAAAATGCATTGTTCTGTACTTTGGCAGTATTCTGCCGCTTCAGGGCATTGATATTGTATTAGATACTTTCCGTCTGTTGGATCATTATGCCAATCTGTACTTTATCTGCATCGGACCTATTCAGGATGAAAAGCTTACAACCCCACGTCCCATATCAGATTGTATACAATACATAGACTGGCTGCCACAGGAAGAACTGGCTCGTTATATTGCCATGGCTGACCTATGTCTTGCAGGACATTTTCACGGAAGCATTGGTAAAGCCAGACGCACCATCCCACTTAATGCTTATATATGTCAAGCAATGAAAAAGCCCATGATTCTAGGCGATAATGCTGCAAATCATGAGCTATTTAAAGAAAGCGATAATATTTTATTTGTAGAAATGGGAAATTCCCACGCATTAGCTAATGGAATCATTGAATGGTGGAAAAAGCATCCTCAATGATTTTATATTATTTTACCAGTACTTCCTAATCTCCTCATCACTGGCATTGGCATATATATCATTCTTCCTTATAATTTCACATACCTTCTGGAAATCATCCCCTACCAGAGATTTTACTGTCTCTACCAGACTACGCAATCCTTCTGCCTTTCCCTGTTCCAGTCCTCGCTCTATTCCTTTTTCCATTCCCTTTTGAAGCCCTTGTTCTATTCCTTCTTCAATTCCTCTCTCTAATAAGCCCTCTCCAAGATTGCACATATCATTCAATCTCCCTTCTGTTTTCACACTCATTACAAAACCATACTTTTCTTCGAGATTCTTCTTTTTATTCTCTGCATCTTCTTTTTTTAGAAGTTCTTCCAGCATCGCTATCAGATAATTCTTGGAAGTTGTAACATCAGATTTTTTCCTAAGGCGTATAATGACACCCTGCACTTTATCAATGGAACGTAACTCCATCCTCTTACCATATACATTTCTCTGTGTAAGACATATTCTATTAATAGAATCTTCATCATCGTTTGCATCCATACAGATCCAGATGCTCCTTACAGGTTTGATGTCATCATAGTTTGACTTTTCAAATTCTACTTCCTTCTGCGCCGAAATCATCCTTGCCAAATAATATATGATCCGATTGTCCAGATGATAATGCAGCTTATTGGAATCCGAACTTTTCTGTGCTTCCACATTGATCAGGAACTTTATCATTTCTTCGCCAAGGTAGCCTGCAAAACGAATATCATAAAATATCTTACCCTCTCCCGGCACTGTATCTTCTTCTGAATACTTCACTATCTTCGAGAGATTCGTCTGCCCTGGTTCCATGCGTATCCCTGATACCACAGGTTCATCCAACCACAGACTAAATAATGAACACGCCCTCAAGCATTTCTTCTTTCTCAACCAATTCTTCTTCTCTTTCCTCTGTCCTAGGAGTCTCTATTACTTGTGGTTCTCCATTCGCAGGTTTCGCTGTATACAATGCCAATAGAAGTATCATCATATAAACCGACAATGCCTCTACCTTAATCGGCAAACATATGACTGCTGCTAAAACGCCTATTGCCAGCCAGGTCAAAAGCGAATCTTTAATTCTTCTATCTCTAATAGTAAGGTACAATTTATAACAAGCCACTGCAAGTACATCAGTTATAATAATCACACCTACTACTCCATACATCTGATGCATAACTGCCAGAATGTTTCCATGCCAAGCCTGTATTAGTGCCTGATTGATATTTTCAAGAAGTGATAAAAAAGTAACTGCGAATACATCTGTACTCAGCTGCTCCCATTTATCTCCTGCAAAAAGCTGAACAATATTGCTGTCCCCAAGCTTGTCATTTACCTGACTTAGCACTGCTAATATAATCAGTACAAATCCACCATATTTTAGCAGATAAAAACATGCCCTCTGTAGTCTGCTCAATCTTACCTTTGTCAACTCTGTTCCTTCTGGAATCTTGTCCCACTGCTTGAAAACATATAATGCCAAAAGACATAATATCAGTTCACCTACTACACTACTCTCCAAATGGTATGTCAATCCGTCTAACTGAATTATCTCCGTGTAATTGACAAGTAAAGACATATTGCAAAAAAGAAATGCGATACCAAAAATCATCTGCAACAGCTTTCTCATAATTGCTGCTACAGGCACAATTGCCACTGAATACACCATTAGCATTACAAAAGTAAGAAAAGCCGTTCCCCATGCAGCATTTACCGCCATTGTCAACGTTGCAAGTATTACGCTGACAATATAAATCACCTGCATTATCTTATCCTTACAATATATATACTGTCCTGCGGCAACCAGCATTACCAGAAATGCGACCATATTAATATAGTAGATATCGCTTGTCCCAGACTCCCATAATGGAATCATATCATGTGCTATAGCGGTATTTACAAAATACAAGACAAGGATAAAACCTCCTGCATATAGCAAAATATCAAGATACCACCGTTCCCAATTCACCTGATCTTTCAATGCAAAACACATCATTATCATGGAAATAACTACAAGAAATTCTCCATATCCATATTGAGGGTTCTTTAAAACACCTATGAGCTTTAATATCAATCCAATTATGGACAATAAAAAAAATGAAGCATAGGCAATTATACTCTCTTTATGCATTTGTTTGAGCAAATTCTGCTTTTCAACTATGCTCAACATTATAATAGCTACCGGAAATAAAAGGAAAAACACCCCGATATTCAATAATTTACTAGCAGAGGGAAGAAGAAGCATTGCCACTATATAACTTAGTATAAAGATATTATTTGACTTCATAAAAAATCTCCATTTATATGAAACAGTAAAATATACGCTTATTTTAGGCATATTATTTATTAATTATTTACTAATTTTTCCGCCATTTTCAATGCTAACTCAACCGTTACATCTGAATTATAATGCTGATGTTCTCCCCATCTTCCTAATCCATATACATTATGTGCTTCTGTCCATTGTAATAAGTTACTCATAATTTTAGGTTTATCTAATGTATTTAATGGATATGCATATTTATTAAAGTGCCTAAATTCGCTTTGAGTATTTACAATTCTATCTCCATTTGTTTCTGTCCAATACCCTCTACTATCAGGACAAAAATTATGTCTAACTAATATACGATGGTAAGAAATAGTAGGATCAGGATAATAAATCCACTGTGCCTCTGTATTCAGATTTTGTGAAAAATACTCTGTTTGCACAGAACTATACTTTAATTCTTTTATAGAACTTCTTATCTCTTCTGGCATCCCAACAATTTCACCAAATTCTAACCAAGGAATTGTTGAAATAATTATATCTACCTGGAACCTTTCATTTGTTTTTGTCCTCACTTCATTTTTATTGAAATCAATATAATTTACAGTACAATTATAAATAATCTTATCTTTTATTTGTTCTGCCATTCTTAACCATAACTCACCATAGCCATACTTTTTAGGATAATAAAATTGAGCATGCCCCGGCTGTGTACCATAAGCTTTTTTGGTTAAACACGATAGCAAAGTTTCTTCAAAACTTACATTAGGTAATTTTTCCAGCCAATATGTTCCTAATGCATTTAAGTTATCTCCAAACATTTTTTGATTATATGGAATCATATAATCATTAGCTATCCGATCACCTAACTTCCAATAAATCCAGTCAACAAATTCATCTGGTTTATCTTTTCCAATATTACATCCTGCCACTGCAATAGATTTTAAATACTCCACCTGATCTTCTAATTTCATTTGCCAAATATTAGCTTCTATTGGATGATTAATAATGTTACCATTTACTTCTATTCTACTATCACGCTCATACTTATCCCATTCATCCTCAGGCATGAAATTAAATAAGAACTCATTCACTTTTGGTCTTCTTACATCCAGAAAATGACCTCCTCCAACATCAAATGGTGAATTATCTACTTCAGTAGAACGACATAATCCTCCCGCTTCACTTTCTCTTTCTAGAACGAGAAATGATTTTATTCCATATTGCAATAGTTTATTTGCAACTGTAAGTCCCGCTGGTCCTGCCCCTAATATTAAGTATTTCATTCCATTTATTCCCCTCTATTTTTTGTAATATTTAAAAAAAAATCACCAATTACTTCATTATTTAAAATTATCTCAATAACAATATAAACAACTATTGATAATATTATTGAACAAGCTAAACACCATATTTCATTACGTACTACAAAACGCACTATACCACAAACTAATATAATTCCTATTGAACCAACACTTATTTTTTTCACAGTCCTTAAAATTACTAAGTTTCCAATTTGCTTTCTTCCACAATACATGCAATAAAAATATGAGATTGCCTCTGCGATTATAGTTGTTAATGCAGCAGCATTCTCCTTCCAAAAAGGAATTAACAGAAGATTCAAAACAATATTTATAACTGCACTTACTACTGTTACTTTAAATACTTTTACTTCTTCATTCAACGGTACTAACACACATTGTCCCCAAAACCATGCTCCCATGCAAAAAAACAATGCTATGGCAAGCAGCACCAGAGAAGATGTTGCTCCAATAAATTCTTCACTAGAAATAAATAAAATAACTGATCTTCTTAAAATAATTAAACCAATAATTGCAGGAAATAAAAATGTTAAAAGCGTTTTATATATATCCTCTAATGCCATATTTAATTTAATTTTATCGTGTTCACTTAGGATTGCTGAAATTCTAGGTATCGAAACAACTAATACGGAGGATAAAATTGTTTTAACAATTGTATAAATTTTAACCGATACCGCATACTGCCCGACTATTTTATCTGAACACATAAATCCCAAAATTGTAGTATCTGAACTTACATAAATTGTTACTGTTGCAGACATCCCAAATAAAACAAGAATCGGCTTAAGATGCTTTTTACAATTCATATTTAAAGTAAAATGAATTTTACAATACTTTCTCGCATGTACAAAATTCAATATTCCTGTGAAAGCACCTGAAAATACAGAAAGAAATGAATAGTATAATAAATCATCTTTTGATTTTACAAAAACAAATAATAATACCAATGAAAGAACCTGTATAACAATGCTTCTTATCGTTATATACAAATAATCTTCATATATTGAATATATCCACTCCATACCTATAGTTCTAAATAATATTGATATAGACAGTATTAAAATAATACAATTATATTCTTGAAATTTTGGAATATAAATGAGTGAAATCCCCAATAAAATATATGATATTAAAGTTGATAAAATATTTATCGAGAACATTTCATTTGAAAAAGTTTTAATTAATTCTGATTTTCTAATTTTTGCTCCTTCTCGTATAGCATACGTACTTATTCCAAGTTCAGAAAATAACACAAAATATGAAACTATAGAACTTGAAAAATTATATTTCCCTATATTATCAATACCAAGTATTTTTGAAGCATAAGGAAATGTAATTAAAGGAAATATTATATTTAATATACTTTTGAATGCATTTAATGCCATATTACATTTTAAAGATAATGTTCTCTTCATAATAACTTCCTAATTATTTTACTACATACTATTTTTCACGCTATATTAATTATTATATTTTATTCTTATATCTAAATATAATGCTTCATTGGATTATCTATTTTCCCTTTTCTAGTTAATAACCTTGGATTTTTAAGCAAAACAATTGTCCAATATATGTAATCTAAATGTTTAATTAAAAAATAATCTTTACCATTTTTTAAAAACAATCCAAAGTTAAATAATACTAGTATAATAAAACCTAATATCCCTAAGTATCGAGTTGGCATAGCGGGAATTATTAAGAATAAACCGGTAACAAAATACAATAAACAATACACTATTTTTTTTCTATATACTTTACATAAAGTATAATTACTAAATATTTCTGCATTACCTATACAGTAATTTTTTAATTGTTTTAAATACTGTTGTTTATTTTCAGGAACCTCCCATATAATTATCTCTCTTCTATTACAATATACCCTCTTACCATGATTCATAATTCTTAAAAAAAATTCCATATCCTCTCCTGCATATGAAAACTTTTCGTAAAATAAACCCTCTTCTTTATATAAATCAGTTCTTGCCAAATTTCCATGATTACTTGGAATTAAGCCAGCCACATAATTATCCTTACCCAAATGCACCTTGCAATATGCACTCATAAATTTATTATTTGTACTACCACTCAATGAGCCATATACAACGGATATTGATTTATTTGAGTCTAAATCACTAACAAGTTTTTCAAAAAAATCATTAGGATATATATTTCCACAGGCTACAATCCCAATATACTCTGTCTTTACTTCTCTTATTCCGCGATTAAATCCCTGTGCAATATTGAGTTTTTCACCTGATAAAACTTTAATGTTCAATAAGGATTCTTGCTTATACTTATTAATAACTTGCACTGTATTATCCGTTGACCCACCATCAACTATAATTATTTCTTTAGGATAATATGTTTGATTCTCTATATTTTTTAATAAACTACTTATAGTTTCCTGATCATTAAACACCGTTGTGACAATAGAGTACTCTCCAAATTTATCTTTAAACATACCTTCTCCTATCCATTAAAAGTCTTTATAATGTTACAAAATCAAATTTTTCATCTAAACCATGGATGCCACTTATCTAATACATAATTTGCATCCGTCTTTCTAATTCCAATATATTTTGCCGAATTACCTGCATAAATACCCCTTTCAACATAAGTTCCCCTTTTCACCAATGAATCTGCTGAAATAACACATCCTCTTTGCAATTGCACTCCAGCTAAAATAATACTATTTGCAAAGATAACCACATTATCAGATATATTTATAGGTTCTTCTCTATATATAAAATCATTATCATTAATATCATGATATGCGGTAATAATTTTGGAATAAATTGCAATTGAAACATTAGAACCGATATTCAATTTTCCTCTTCCATCTAAAAAGCATTTTTCATTAATATAAGTATTTTCCCCTATCACTATTTTCCAAGGATGCACTATTATAGTTTTCATCAATATTCTAGAGCCTTTTCCAATCTTCATACCTAGTGATTTATAAAAAAACTTTCTAATAAACCAAATAGGAATATTGCATACAAAATAATTTAAAAAAATATAAATTAACTCATCAATAATTTTTTTTAGCATACTTATTTTATCCTTAATATATTTATTTTCTATTCAGAACCTCTTAAGTATTTATAAACAAGCTAACTGATACCTTGTAGTTCTTTAGTTTGCCAACTACTTTTAATACTTGACTCTTTTTCTTACAGTCATGCTTTTTTGAGGTTTCTTCCAAAAGAGATTTTTCTTCATATGCGATTTAATTGCATATTGTTTATTTACACAATACTTATTCTTTTCAATTTTGGTATACTCCAAAAACTGCTCCTTTCTTTACTAGTTTTCCTTCATTTTCATACTTTTTTCCAAGTTCAGACGACATGTATGTGATGAAGTAAGTTCCCTTATCTATCTGTGACATATCCTGATTTGGTATCACTTTAAGCTTCTTATCTTTAATCAGAACCTGCATTCTACTGTAATAACCTTCATATTTATAATTTGAATCTACAAAATTAACTTCCTTATCTGAATGTTCTAAAATGTACTCTGCCACTCCTACATCACCATGAGCCTTTTCATTTATATCTTTAATAACATCCACTGATTTACTATCAATATTAATAAATAACACAAATATGATTGCCGGTATTAAAACTTTTAACTTGTTTTTACTGCGTAAAAAATATGTAATACTTAACGCCAAAGCGCTACACATTACGCAGTGTAATACCAGTGTATTAAATGAACCATCTTGTGGAACTAAACTAGAAAATCCAGGTATCCTACATACATCTACATGTATTTCATCTGAAGTCAGAAAAATCCTTCCTGCCAATCCAGTAACTATACCTGTAAAAATGGTAACCAAAATATTAATAATTTCCATATTATTCTTTTCTACATACACAGCACTATATAAACCCATAAAAATAAATACTGAAATTGTATATTCATAATATCTTCCATAAAATAAATAAGCGAAATTATCAGCATCCCCAACTCCGTTTAATGTACATGCCATCATCATGAACACAAAACAAAGAAAAAAGTATACACATGTTGCATTTTTAATTATATTTTTATTTATATATGTATCTCTAATCTGATACACCATTTCTTTAAATCCATATAGTATCATTCCACCTGTACTAAATATTAAATATAATATTTTTGAGCAAAAAGCTATTATATATAATTTGTAATCAACTAATAACCATTGTATTCTCTGTCTTATATAATCTACACTTAATAAATTTGTATTTGTCGTCGAATCATCTACTACAAGATGCATAGAAGTCGTGATAATTGATTTTTTTAATTTAAATAATAATAAAAAACCAACTACAAAAATGATAGAATAACATATTATATTTTTGATTGATATATCTTTTTTTAGAGTTAATCCCAGTAAAATAATCCAAACTACTCCAGCAACAATAATAGCTCTAGTATGAATAAAAAAAATAAATACTGTTGCTAGTGCCAAAAAACTGTAATTTATAATTTTCTGATTTTTTAGAGTAATAATAAGTAACTCCGCAATTAGCCATAACCACATTGTAAGAAACGATTCACAACGCACATTAAAAGAATTTCCCATAAGATATGGTTGTAAACAAACAAGAAATGAAAAAAGAGCAATAACCGCTTTCTCTAGTTTCTTAAACATTGCTGATATAACATAAATTTGTAAAAAATATAATATAAAAACACATATTATATTTATACAAATAGCTCCTCTAATAAGTTGTACACCATTTTTGCATAGAAAAAAAAGCGGTATTAATACAATAGAATATCCATAACCATAATAAGGAATTGTTGTAGCTACATCTGACCAATCTGTTCCTGATAGATATGCGGCATTACATAAATATCCAGCCTCATCTGCAAGCTCCCACACAGTATTTATATTCTTTATATTACTTCCATATATACCAATAAGCACAAGCCCTAATAGTAGTATTATTCCTATCTGCATTCTTCTATCTGTATTTATCATCTGCATGCAATCTATCTTACTTACCTCTCTTCTTTCAAATATCATTTATTGTTTTTATAAATGTACTCTTTACTTTATTTGTTTCATATTTATTCATGAATAGGTTTCTAACATCAGTTTGATATGCATGAAATATTCCTTTTTGGAAATAGTGATTTATAGCAGTTGCAAATTGTATTTCCGTATTGCACCTCGTAATCCCTTGAATTTCTTCTACCTCATACCCTTCCAACGCTTCATCACTTGCAAAAATTCTTCTTCCAAACATCATAGCTTCTGCCGTCTTGACCTTCATACCTGCTCCATACAAAATAGGCAATACTACAGCACAATGACTGTAATAATATGTATCTATATCATCTACAGAGCCAATTACATGTACATTTCTATTGTGTTCATATTCTTCCTTTTTTGTTTCAAATCCTTTTCCAACAATATTGAGTTCCACATTGTCAAGCAACGGCATGACCTTTTGAATAAACCATTCAATTGAATTCTGATTAGGTGGAAATAAACTTCCTAAAAATAATATTTCTCTTTTATAATTTGTTATGGTTTTAGATATATCAAACCTATCATTAAATGTAATAGGTATGAGCGCATCTGCCTTTCTTCCATAACGTTCATATAATCTTCTGGAATCCCTCTCATTCAGACATATAACTTTGTCCGCTCTGGACGCCCATATATCGTTCCTCTTAGATGCCCAGTAAGAAGGTAAATAAAATAAACCTTCATTTTTAACTTTATTATATGCGTAATCTGCTTCTATATTATGGAAAAAAACGACCGTTTTATACTTATGTGGTAATCTTATAAGTCTCCCCAACAACGAAAAATCCATAAACAATAAATCCGGGTTATATTTCTCCAGATATCCTACTATCTGTTTTTCATTCCATGGCATATATATTTTGCATCCAAATACAGCCGCAAATAATAATTTTAATTTGTTTTCTTCTCTTGTAAAAATATGGTAATCTTTATTACCGTCCTGTTGCTCACTTTTTTTTATATAAATACATACTGAAACATTTTCATATCCTAAACAGTTTTGAAGTAATTGTAAGTGCTCTAATGACGCTTTAACTCCTCCATTTCCAGAGGAATCTAATATATTAGCTGTTGTTAAAAATACGGCTCGATTTATCATCTTTCTCTATTCTCCCTCATATATGATCAATGTTATTTTATGAAATCAAAAGTCTATAAAATCCTCCCAAAAGCCTTAATGGATAAATCCCTAAATAACTTACTAATGCCATAATTCGGTGACTCTTTTTTGCTTTTTTATCATGTATTACAACCCTGCGCACATTCTTTATATTTGTATCAATTATATGATATAAATGTCTATATTCCTTTTCAAAAGGCAACCACATCAATGTCTGTATATTAGCTAAAAAAAAACGTACACACATAGGTTTGAATAATTGTGGATATTTAACATCAATAAACTCCTTCATCTGCTCTGCATGATATATACGGTCTATTTTCTTGTTATTAAATTTTAAATGCATTGTACTATTTGCTACTTGTCGGTAAAAGTATAACTTACTATCTGTATATGCAATTGATTCTGCATTTGAAAACCATTTATATACTACAGCCATATCCTCATATCCGACACCTGTAGGGAAAGGAAAACTTCTGACTATATCTGATTTAATCAACTTATAGCATGGTGAATTAGTCAGATTACCTTGATACAAAAGATTTTCCAGTGCCTCTTGTGTCTCATATACTTTGACATAGTTTTGAATATAGTCATTGATACTTACTTTATTTTCAAATTTATAGCCGTCACAACATGCAATCTCTACATTTTTTTCCTTTAATAAATTATATAACCTTTCAATATATTCCTCTGAGACATAATCATCACTATCTATAAATGCAATATATTTACCATGTGAATGCATTACTCCATAGTTACGAGCTGCTCCTTGTCCCTGATTCTCCTCATGAAATACTGTTATTCGTTCGTCTTTTTGGGCAAACTCATCACAAATAGATGCTGATAAATCTTTAGAGCCATCATCTATTAAAATAATTTCTATGTTTCTATATGTTTGATTCAATATGCTACATAAGCATTGTTGTAAATATTCTTGTACATTATAAACAGGTATAATAACAGATATCAGTGGTTTATTACTATCAGTTATATTCAATTCTTTAATTGACATAGGCACATCATCTCCTGTATATATTATTGATTGTTTCAGTATAAAATTTAGCCTGTACACCGTAATCATACCTAGATGCTGTTGCCAATTCATTAGCTATAAGTTGCTGTTGAAATTTACTATTATTTAATATAAAATTAATGTTTTCTGTAAATTGCGTAATATTTTTTTCATCACATAATAGTCCATTTATCTTATTTTGAATTACTTCCCCAATTCCACCACTTCTACTAGCTACTACAGGCAATCCAGAAGCCATAGCTTCAAGCATTACAAGTCCTAACCCTTCTTGATCTCCATCTTTTGCAGTTATTGATGGTGCTACAAATATATCTGCTGATGCATATATTGTCTTTAGCTCTTCATGTGTTTTAGATCCTACAAAACGTATCTTATTGCCTTGTTCCTTTGCCTGTTCTACCAATTTGTCATGTAATGGGCCATCACCCACTATGACTAAAATAGCATCTACAGATTTCATTGCTTCAATAAGATAAGCAACTCCCTTTTTCTCAGCCAGACGCCCTACAAACAGAACTACTTTTTTATCTCCTTGATTAAAATAATTCTCCACTCGGTATTGTTTTCCAAACTTTGATGTATCTACTCCCATAGATATTACGGATGGCTCTTCTATCTCATGACTTGCAAGTTCTTCTACACGCTCTTTTAGATAATTGGAAACTACTGTTACATGAGATGCTTTTTTTAAACATCTTACTTTTAACTTTTTAATGATTCCTTTATTCAAAGAGGTAACATCTCCCCCATGTCCAGTAACAATATAGGGCTTTTTAAAGAAAGACTGTACAATTCCCTGCGGTATTAACCAATGAGCATGCACAATATCATACTCGGGAAGGATTCTCCATAATTTGAAATACAGACTGATAAATAGGAACGGAACCAATAATATACGAACTTTTTTTTCTTTAATTCTTGGTACAATTGCTCCAGGATAGCATAATGTTTCCCATTTATGTATAGGGAAATAATGATATCTGATTACCTTTACTCCATCCATTACTTCTGTATCTTTAGCTCCTGGAGAAGCCGGTACTAATACAGTCACATCAAATTCATCTGTCATGTGAGATGACAAATCCAACACAAATCGTGGTTCTGTGTCACCCTCCCAGCGCGGGAATGTAGACGCTGTCACTAATAATTTCTTCTTTTTCTGTATCTTCCCATTTTGTTCATCGTATTTCACTTTAATTTATCCCCTCACCATAATAAAAAATCCCAACATAAAGTATTTTCACCTCACTGGCAATTACATACTTTATATTGGGATTTTATTTAAATATATTTTTTTATTTAGTTCTTATATTCCATGCATGCAACTTTACAATTCTTCTTATAGAAGCAGATTCCATACATCAATATGCTCTGGTATCCGTCCTCCTCAAGTTCATCCGTATAGTGCATTGTTTCTATCTGCTGTAATGCTTTACTGCATCCATCTTCCAGCCCTTTGAATTCTTTGGCATATTTTAGTTCTATGATTACTGCTGTATTCTGCTCATCATACGGCTTTAGCAATATATCTGCCCTTCCATTTCCTGCTTCTCGATTAGAGAGAATACGATACTGTTCCAGAGAGCTCATAAGTCCAAGTATAAATCCATGATAAAAGGATTCGTTTTCATCATAATAGCTGATACTTGCTTTCAAATAGCCTTTGATAAGTTCTTCCAGAGTTTTGGCTTTTCCATTGAGCAATGCCTGATGCAGCGGTGTCAGGTCAAGTTTCATGACTCTTCTTCTGAACCATTCCATAATGGTATTTTCGTAGATATAGCGAACCTCCATATTTGGAATCGCCATAGTCATATACACCCTTGCCCCAACCAAATGGGTATCTACTGCTTTCAGGTATCCGGTAAAGAACAGGAAATTCCACAGATTATCCTGTGAATTGTAAATATCTTCGTAGGTGATATCCTCATGAATCGGCTTTGCTATAGTTTTGCCGGACATGATATCTTCCAGCTCTGCTCTGGTGGTGTCATCTGCTTTCTCTATCATTTCTCTAATGATGCTGTTAGAAGAGGTGTTCGCCCAATAAGGTCTTGGATACGTTATTCTGTCTGCAATCACACCGTTTAGATAACTGATTACACTCCAGGGATTGTATACATGAGTCTGACCAAACAGATATCCATCATACCACTTTTTAATGTCTTCTGCCTTGTCTTCCAACTCATAATATTCCAGCATGTCTGCGACTTCACCTTCCGTAAAGCCAAAATACTCTGCAAAGCTGTCACTGATTACGGAAATCACATTCAGATTATTCAAACCGGTAAATATACTTTCCTTGCTGATTCTAAGACATCCGGTAATTACGGCAAGTTTCAGACTTTCATTCGTCTTCAATGCAGATTCCATAAGGGAACGTATAAATACAGTCATCTCATCATAGAAACCTGCAAAGTATGCATTTTCCAGAGGTACATCATATTCATCTATCAGTATGACTACTTTCTGATGATGGTATCGCTCCAGACATTTCGATAGAAAAGAAATGGCATCCACATATATCTTGTTGTCATCTGATAATGACATGATATTTCGATACAGATTCTTTTCCACTTCTAAGAGGTCATCTGTCTGTAAAACATACTGATGTCTGATATATTCCTCAGCTATCTGCTTCTTTATCATCCAGAATGTTGTGTCCCAATCTGCCTGCTTCGATGACTTGAAAGAAAGATAAATAACAGGATATCTCCCCATATGCTGTATATACTGATTACCTGCATCCATGATTTTCTTATCTGCAAAATATCTGCTATTATCAACCGCATTTCCCTTTTCATCTATTTCATCTTCGAAAAAAGTCTTTAGCATATCAAGCGCTAGCGTTTTTCCAAATCTTCTGGGTCTGGTAAACAGGTTGACATAACTTTGCCTATCCAGTAATTCCTTTATAATAAGAGTCTTATCCACATAAAAATACGCTTCATCAATTACTTTTTTATAGAATTCAATTCCTATTGGTAGGTTTCTTTTTGCCATATCTTTTCGGATCCTCTCTTAGGGTTTCTTCATCTACAGTATATCTTTTATGAACTTTCATTACAACCATTTTCCTAATATAAAGTATGCAATTGTCAAGGTTCATTTGTTTATTTCAGCAAGCCTTTTAAGCGGCTTAACTTACTTCTCCATACGCATCTGTGCTTCTTCGTGTGTTGCTGCCTTATCTACCACATGATATGTTCTGATTGCTTCTTTCTCCATCTTCTGCTGCATATATAATGCGTCATATTCTGCACGTCTGACATGATACTGTGTATCCTGCAACAGTCTTCTGTTCGCGGCTATTGTATCTGATACCAGACCAATCACAAATGTCACAAAGCCCATAATCAACAATGTGCTCGCCAATATCAGGGATTGTACATGTCCTGCAGATGTACCTGTGATAACGAAATACAAATATCTTAAAATAAAGATAAGTCCTATGCCCGCCGGTAATAATGTCAAATAGGTAAAGGTTTTGAGTGGTTTATACATCATATAAGCACGCAGAATCGTTACCATAGATTTCTTAACATATCCCCAGATACTCTTGAACAATCTGGATGGGCGCAGTTCACCATTGGTATGAATCGGTACACTGGTAATTGCCAGCTTCTCACGTCCAGCCTGTACAATGGTTTCCAGAGTATAGGTGTAGTCATTTACTACATTAATCCTCATAGCTGCTTCTCTGCTCAGTGCACGGAAGCCACTGGGCGCATCTGGTATATCTGTCGCAGATGCCTTACGCACAGCCCAGCTTCCCAGATGCTGCAGCTTCTTCTTGATTAGCGAGAAATGCTCTGTATCATCAATAGGTCTGGCGCCTACGACATAATCAGCCTTTCCATCCAGTATTGGTTTAATGAGTGTAACTATATCTTCTGCACAATACTGATTATCCGCATCTGTATTCACGATAATATCTGCTCCCTGCCTAAGGCATTCATCCAGTCCTGCCATGAAGCCTTTTGCCAGTCCTTTATTCTGGGTAAAATTCACTACATGATGCACTCCCCATTTTTTTGCAACCTCCACGGTATTATCCTTACTTCCGTCATTAATGATCAAATATTCGATCTCATCTATTCCATCTAAGTGTCTGGGCAGATCATTTAATGCAATTTCCAGTGTTTCTGCCTCGTTATAACATGGTATCTGAATAATTAATTTCATTCGTTATATCCCCTCTCACTTTTGTACTCACTAGTTCTCTTCTCTGTTCTTCTTCACCGCTGATACAATGCCTACACCAAAAATTGCAATTACCAATACTACAATAATGCTTCCCCATATCATTCGATTTCTCTTCTGACGCTGCAATTCCAGCATTTCTTCATATATGCTCTCGTAGTCATTTCCAATACTGTTAAATTCTGCATTCAATGTATCTACATTTCCAATAGGAGTTAATGCATTTATTTGGACATACCCTGTCTTATCTCCTTTTGAAACTGTACACCACTCACCATCCGTATAAGCAGTAACCATGACTGTATCTCCTGCCACAAGTTCCTGCACTTCTTTCGCAGATTCTGACGCATTTTCTCTCATCTGCGTATTTTCATTTAGCTGATAGAAGCTGTTTACCGTAATTTCTGTCTTCTCTGCTGCATAACAATTAGAAGAACTGTACAATACTCCCACCAGCATAATAAATACAGCCATCATTATTTGTATCCATGTTTTCTTTTTCATAATTTTGTTTCTCCTCATTTATCTTTCATTCGTTATAGAAAATAGCCAGATGCCCCATAACACGCCAATAAGTATATTGATTTTTTAACTCATCAAGCCCACTGTATAAATAGTCTGTAACTATCAGATCAGTCTCTTCAATGTCCTTTTTATCGTAAATTAAATAAATCTTCGTATTGCGTAGGCGAAATTGTAAATTATCTGCCAGACATCTGTCTCCTTCCTGGATATATACAAGTCTGTCATGATGTTCCATTTCTTTCTCTGCAATATCAATCAGCTGCATATCCCTGAAGTTTGCCATCTGTGTTGCTGATGAGAATGTTGCTGCCAGATGAATCCCCAGAAATAACTCCATTGCCATGATGACGGCAACTAATACAGGTAATTTCTTGCTATTGCTTATTCGAAGTATAAATATAACGAATATCATCAATATTATAGAAACGATATATGCCATAATATGAAATATTGTAGGATTGAATTTTTCTCCGTTATATAAATAGCTGATTCCCAATATCATATATGCATGTATATTGGTCTGGTGATATTTATCTATGATATATATGATCAGTCCCAATACAGGTAATTGCAGAATTGCAATGCACAGGGCAGGTTTTACAATATGTCTGCTTTCCATAACACCTATACAGCCCAGCCCCATAAGAATCGGCAGGATTTGCTCATTGTACCGTCCATAGGTTAATCCATCAATTCTTCCACCTATTCCTGTCGTATAGATAGCTGTTACTGCTATCTCGCCTGCTGTCGCTAATAATATAAAGAGATATATGAGCTTCTTTTGTTGCCACAATCTTTTGAAGCATACATATACGCCCCAGTAGAATAGACCAAAACTTGCAAGCCCCAGATACCATATCTTGCATAAAATACTGATCATCAGATTTCTAAAGCCTATTAAAGTGAATATGCTTTTTATCTTACCTACCTGTCCACTGTAGTCATTATCTGGCACAGATTCCCTGGCAATATCTGTATAAATATTTTGTGTTATATATACTTTTATTTGGTTTGCTATCATAAATAGCAATATAAACGTAATGATAACAGCTGCTATCTTTATCCATTTTTTTCTGTCGTTGCCAAAACTTGAAAATGCATATATTCCAAGTGTAATAACTGCTGCTATCAGTATTGCTACGGTTCTCATGTGTACCGTATATATGTAAATAAGCGAAATAATCAGTACAACTAATATTCCTGGCTTATGATTGTCTAAATAAAGAGTCATTAGCATGCATATGATAATGTACATACTCATAACTACGATTTCTGTCATGGTAGATCTCGAATAATGTAACCATGACGGATATAAAATGGCGATTCCTGTAATCAGAATCAGAGGAATCGTCTTCTGTCTCTCTTCCTGTAATCTCATGATATTTTTAAGCAACACAAAATAAGCCAATATCATAAGTAGGAAATTAACTGTAACCGCTGCCCTATAAGCAACTATTGAATCTTGAAAAATCTGAAATATGGGGTAAAGAATAAGAGTATATCCAAAGGAATAATAAGAACCAAGTGATACGATGTCTGACCAGTCGCATCCCGAAAGTGTCGCTGCATATGTCCAATATCCGAATTCATCCGGAATCAGTTCGAAACTGTAGATTTGATGAATGCTATACATATAATAGCAAAATAATAACAATACAAAGATAAATAGATATTTAGTTGTCCCGGTCTTCTTCCTCATGTTGTAAATATGTTCCCCTTAATATAATCTAAAAATCATTTCCCCTGATTGTAATATCCGAGCAGATGTAGTGCATCTGCCCGGGTAAATTTTACATTATTTTGCAATAATTGCATATGTACCAAGACCAGCCTGTACTGCGAATGTTACAGTTGTAGGATCTGTATCCTGATCTTCAAGAATTGTTGTAGCTCCGCCTGGCTGTACGCAGATTGCAGAATATGTCTTAGTTGTATCTGCTGTCTTAGGAAGACCAGCCTTCAGTGCTACACTACCATTTGAAAGTGTAACCCACTTGCCATTCTGCTTAGCACCAAGGTCAATATTTAATGTAGATACTAAATCAGCACCGCCAAGTGCTTCGATAGCTGCATTTACGCTTACCATGGCTGCAGTACTCTTCTTCTGATCTGTATCATAGATAATGATTGCTGCTTTCTGTCCACTTGTTAAGCTTAATGCTGCTGCTAAATCTGCTGCAGGAGTAGTTACTGCTACACCTTTTAAAGATTCTGCTGCATATACGCCAGCGATAGATGTCTGAACAGCTACGCCACCAACCTTTACAGATGCACCTGCAGACTGGCTATTAGCCTCTGCATATGTAGCTGGTGTTGAAGTCTCCTGTGTTGTAGAACTGGATGAGCTTCCGCTTCCTGCGTTCTCTGTTGTTGCACATACAGTCATGGCTGATGCCATTACCATAGTTGCTGCAAGGGTTGCAGCTAATACTTTCTTCATACTTCTCATTGGATTGTTCCTCCTCGTTGTTTTTTGGGGTTTGTGAGTACCCGTTAATTTTTTCTTTTTGTGCCTGACTCTGATGTCTATTAGGCATTCTCTCGGAAACCTAATTTATTAATATTATAAACTTAACATGCGCTATTTTCAATAGCATTTTACAAATTATGCTATTTTAGTTATATTGCTCACAAATTTCGTGCCATGATTTTTATCATAATTTATTTTTATGTATAGTATTCTCTCTTTTTTACAATATTAAAATCATACTTATAAATTGCATTTACTTTACGCTATATTAAATAGCTTATATGCTATTTTAGTGAGCCTTTTCTTTTCTATTAACAAGTATAATTGTTAAATACTGATAATTTGGAAGGGAATGTAATATATGACTGGTAATTCACTTGGTACTTATTTAAAATCATTACGCAAAAGCAACGGCTATTCTCAGGAATTTGTGGCTTCCAGTCTAAACATTATCAGGCAGACTTATTCTCACTATGAAACAGGTCGTATCATTCCTCCTGTTGATTCTTTATACAATCTTGCAATGCTGTACCATATCTCATCTGATATCCTGTTGAATTATGCCATGCAGGATATATCTGCAAAAGAGAACAACAATAAACGTTTCGTGTCTATTTCTTCAACAGCTCCTGCCGCTGCAGCAACAACAGCCCAGGACAGTGAATTATTAAATTACTATCACCAGCTGGATCTGCGTGACCAGGAGGATATTCTGGATTTCATCAAATTAAAAGCAAACAAAAAAAGAATGCCCCACTAGGAGCATTCCTGCATCATGGACAGCACCATCTGCGCTGTCTCTACCATACTTGTACTGTTGTCCATACTATGTTTCTGAAGATATCTGTGTGCTTCCTCTTCGGTCATGTTATTCCGTCCCATGAGAAGCTCTTTTGCTTTTGCAATCGTTGCTGCTTCTTCCTCATTACGCTGTCTGGGTTTCTCCCTCAGCTTCTTCTTACGTCTCACCAGATTCTGGGACATCATGCCTACGGTGCTGATCAGTTCATGTACTTTAAGGGGCATACCCAGTCCGATCATATTGCCGCCTTCCACTTCTGAGAGAAGTCTCTGGGAAGCCATAAGCAGTATTTCAAAGCCTCCCGGAACGTTCTGCTGTAATTCTGAACAGATCATATCTGCCAGCCTGTAACCGCAGATTATGATTCCATCATGAAATTCATCCGCATAGCTTAATGCCTGAGCGCCCGATGTACAGACAGCGGTCACTCCGAATCCATTTTTTACCAGAATATTCTTGATGCTTTTGGCATCTTCTATTTTGGCAAAAGCTACGATGATATTAGTCACTGATACACCTCCTAATCATGTCATTTACCTCTGACATTGTTTAGAATTTGTACAGATAAGACTCGATTTCCCAGTTGGTCACCTGACTGTCATATTCTTTCCATGCTGCAATCTTGGATTCGTAGTACTGGTCAAATACTCTGTCACCTACCAGATCCTTGAGCAGGGTATCCTTCTTCATTTCCATGCAGGCGTCGAGAAGGTCTGTAGGCAGCTTCTCCAGACCTCTTGCCTGTGCCTCATCCTCTGACAGGATATTGATGTTGTCCTGTACTTCTGCGGGTGGCTCAATCTGATTCCTGATTCCATCCAGTCCAGCCATGAGACATGCGGCAAAAGCCAGATATGGATTGGCAGCCGGGTCCGGACTTCTCAATTCAATTCTTGTATGCTCTCCGCGCATATTCGGCACACGGATCAGTGTATTGGCTCCTAATGTGCTCCATGCCACATATACAGGTGCTTCGAATCCTGGCTTTAATCTCTTATAAGAATTTACCAGCGGATTGGTTACTGCGCAGATTCCCTTCACATGCTTCATCACGCCGCCCATGAAGTAGTAAGCCTCTTTGCTGAGTCCGTTCTCTCCATTTGGGTCATCAAATATGTTTCTGCCGTCTTTACGCAATGACATGTTGATGTGCATACCGGAACCGCAGAATTCCTTTCTTGGCTTTGGCATAAAGGTTGCATGTAAGCCGTGATGCTTTGCGATTGTCTTTACAGCCAGTTTAAAAGTCATAATGTTATCCGCTGTTGTCAGTGCCTCGTCATACCTGAAATCCACTTCATGCTGGGAAGGTGCTTTCTCATGATGGGAAGCCTCTACTACGAATCCCATGTCTTCCAGTGTCAGCACGATATCTCTTCTTGCATTTTCACCATTATCCAGAGGTCCCATGTCAAAGAATCCCGCCTGCTCGTTGGTGATTGTAGTAGGTCTGCCATTTTCATCCGCATTGAAAAGGAAGAACTCGCACTCAGGCCCTACGTCGAAGGTGTAACCCATCTTAGCAGCCTCTTTGATTGCCTTCTTCAGGACATATCTGCAGTCACTTTCAAAAGGCGTTCTGTCTGCACGGTATACATCACAGATAAACCTGGCTACCTTGCCCTGCTGTGGACGCCATGGAAAAATCGTAAATGTATTCAGGTCCGGATACAAAAACATATCTGCATTGTCGGTAGGCAGCATACCTTCTACCAATGAACAGTCAAACATACAGTCATTATTCAGTGCCTTCTCCAGCTGGCTTGACGTAATTGCCACGTTCTTAAAATTACCCTCAATATCCGTAAACTGCATACGGATAAATTCTACGTCTTCATCTTCTACCATATTGATGATATCTTGTTTTGTATACTTCTGCATTGTTTCCATATCCTTCCTATTATAATTATAATGCGCTATAGTGCATATATTGTGCGTTATAATCTGTTATTTTTAGAATATATTATTAACTTTTCATAAATAATAACAAGTTATGTCGTTCTTTGTCAACCACTGTTGCGATAAAACACATCATATTCCTCCCCTCTATTTCATATGATGTATAGAAAAAGAGTTTGGAGTCTTTTTATGAGTGCCAATACCAAAATTGTTGTTCTTCGTTCCAGAGAAGTGTTATATACGATCTTACTGTTATTCGTAGGCATCCTGATCATTCTGGTTCTGCTGTCTCTATTCCTGCCTTCGGATTCTGCTTCACCTACAGAGGAATCTGCTGCCCTATACGTTCCCGGTGTATATTCTTCTACGTTACAGCTTGGCAATGCCGCTGCACAGCTGCAAGTCACCGTAGATGCGGATCATATCAACGCAATTGAATTGATCAATCTGGATGAAGCGGTTACTACTATGTATCCTCTCATGGAGCCGTGTCTGGATGAGCTGACTGCCAAAGTAATAGACAATCAGGGACTGGAGAACATCAGTTATTCCACGGAAAGCAGATATACTTCCATTTTATTACTGAATGCCATCTCCCAGTCCCTGAGTAAAGCAGCCATATCAACACCAGTATCCGACACCATGCAATAAAAGCACGCATTAGCGTGCTTTTATCTAAGGTCTTAATGTGTCCAGTTCCTGCATCCAGATACGTGCGCATGCATCCGACGGCATTCTCAGGTCACCTCTTGGAGACAGTGCCACACTACCTACCTTAGGTCCGTCCGGCAGACAGGAGCGTTTGAACTGCTGTGCAAAGAATCTGCGATAGAAGGTCTTCAGCCATTTCAGGATAACTTCATTCTCATATACTCCTGCAAAAGACAGTTTTGCGATTCTGTATATCTTGGAAGGCGTGTATCCACAACGCAGCATATAATATAAGAAGAAATCATGAAGCTCATAAGGACCTACGAGGTCTTCCGTCTTTTGTGAAATTACACCATCCTCCGGTGGAAGAAGCTCCGGGCTCACCGGTGTATCCAGAATATCCAGCAATACACTGCGCATTGCTTCATGATTACAGGTATCTGCATAATACTGCACCAGATGACGTACCAGTGTCTTAGGTACTCCTACGTTCACTCCGTACATGGACATGTGGTCGCCATTATAGGTTGCCCAGCCAAGCGCAAGCTCAGACATATCTCCTGTACCAATGACCAGACCGCCATTCTTATTGGCAATATCCATCAGTATCTGGGTTCTTTCTCTTGCCTGTCCATTTTCATAAGTCACATCATGCTGATTCGGGTCCTGTCCAATATCTCTGAAATGAATATTCACGGCTTCCTTAATATCTACTTCCTGTAACTGTGCTCCACAGGCGTGAGTCAGCTTGCAGGCATTGTCATAGGTTCTGTCTGTTGTTCCAAAGCATGGCATTGTCACTGCCTTGATGTTCTCTCTTGGCAATCCCAGCATATCAAAGGCTCTCACCGTCACCAACAGGGCAAGTGTAGAATCCAGACCGCCGGAGATACCGATTACCGCAGTCTTAGAGCCTGTATGCTCATATCTCTTTTTCAGGCCATTTGCCTGAATAGAGAGAATCTGCTCACAGCGTTTCTCTCTGGTCGTTTTATCGGATGGCACGAACGGCGCTCTGTCAAACTTTCTGCTTAACTTCGTTTCTTCTACCTTCAATGTAAAAGGTATCACATCATGAAGGATATCTTCTCTTGGAAGGTACGTAGTCATCTTCCTGCGTTCCATCCGAAGCTTGGCAATATCCAGATCTGCATAGATAATTCCCGTTGTAAAAGATGTACTCTGCGCAAGAAGTGTACCATTCTCCGCAATCAGGTCATGACCGCCATAGACTACATCCTGTGTGGACTCTCCATCTCCTGCGCTGGAATAGATATATCCTGCAATCAGTCTTGCACTGGTCAGCTTCACCAGCTCTTCGCGATACGTATCCTTGCCTACCAGTTCATTACTGGCTGACAGGTTCACCATGACTGTTGCACCTGCCAATGCATGTCTTGTGTTAGGAGGATTCGGCGTCCAGATATCTTCACAGATCTCACAGCCTACCACCAATCCTTCCACGGTATCGCATTCAAATAGGATATCCGTCCCAAAAGGAATCTCTTCACCCTGATATCTGCAATAGCCATCCTGTCCCTCTCCTGAGGCAAAATGTCTTGCTTCATAGAACTCACCATAGTTAGGCAGATATGTCTTTGGAATAAAAGCCAGTACATGTCCGTGCTGCACCACTGCTGCCACATTGAACAACTTATGGTCTTTTTCCAAAGGCATTCCAATAAAAAGCAGGGCATCACAATCTGCCGTTCTGTCTGCAATTACTCCCAACTGTTCCCTGGCTGATGCTAACAGCTTATCCTGTAGGAACAGATCACTACAGGAATATCCGGTAATACACAGCTCCGGCAATACTACAATCTTCGCTCCATCAGCGCAGGCTTCCTTTACCTCGTTGATAATAGCTTCTGCATTGTATTGGATATCTGCAACTTTTATCTTTGGCGTAGCCGCAGCTACTTTCACAAATCCATCTTTCATAATAATCCTCGTTTCTGCGCACGTCCTTTGCGCATATCGAGTTTGTGTCAAGTATACGCAGACACAAATCTCGTGTGTGAAAAAACTGCCATATATGGTTTTTTCACACTACCCTTCCCTTATTTTGAACGCTTGATGATCTGTTTGAGATCTTCAATGCTGAATTCATAAGCGGTATTGCAGAAATGGCATTTTACTTCGATAGGCTTGCCATCCTGGATCATATCATTGATTTCCTTACGTCCGATGCTGACGATTGCCTTCTCCACACGTTCCTTGCTGCAATTGCAATAGTACTGTGTTGGAATCGTATCCTGAATCTCCAGGTCCATATCGCCAAGAAGCACTTCCAGAATCTGCTCCGGTGTCCTGCCTTCGTCTAACAGCTTCGTTACGCCGGATACCTGCGCCAGATTCTTCTCCAGCTTCTCAATTACCTCTTCCTCTGCAAAAGGCATCAGCTGAATGATGAATCCACCCGCCTGCTTCACGGTATTGTCCTTCTCCATCAGGACGCCCAGACCTACTGCGGAAGGAACCTGCTCAGAAGTTGCAAAATAATAAGTCAGATCTTCTGCAATCTCGCCTGTCTGTAATTCAGTCTGTCCAGTATAAGGCTCTTTTAACCCCATATCTTTGATCACACTAAGATATCCTCTGCCGATAGCTCCGCCTACATCCAGCTTACCTTTCTCATTTGGAGGAAGCATGACCTGTGGCTCTACCACATATCCTTTTACATTTGCTGCAGAATCTGCTGTCACTGTAATGCCCTTCGCCGGACCATCACCACGTATCTGCAATGTGAGAACATCCTGCTCACCTTTTAACATGCTGCCCATCATTGCACCGGCAGTCAGCAATCTTCCCAGTGCCGCAGTCATAACCGGACTTGTCTCATGAACCTGACGTCCCTTCTCTACCATTTCTCTCGTTGTCGCCGCAAAAGCACGAATCTGTGCATTGGCAGCTGTTGCTCTTACTATATAATCTGACATCTTAATCCTCATTTCATATTTTCTTGCGCCACACAATAGATACGCTGGCTTTGTGGTGTCACTTCTTCCAGTGTGTCTGCATCATAAGCTTTCAGGAACACCAGTCCTGCTTCTTCAATAAATCCTCGCATCTCTTCCAATGTATAGCCTCTCTGGAAATGTGTCTCCTGGAATCTGCGGAAGGTATCAGGTTCTTCCTCATTTTCCCTTACAAAAACAGTAAGGTCATACTCATTCATCATCTCTTCCGGATCATAGAAATTCTCCCAAATGAAGCTGCAATCGTCTCTTGTCTCAGCAATGACTCTGTCTCCAATGACAGTCTCATATTTATAATTCGTATTAAAATCAAAGAAAAAGATGCCCTTCGGGTCTAGATAATTGTTCACCAGCTTAAAGCAGGTAACAACATCCTCATCCTCTAACAGATAATTGATGGAATCGCAGATGCTTACAATAGCACGCACTGTTCCATACAGCTCGAATTCTCTCATATCCTGATTCAGATACAGAATGTCATGTCCTGACTTTTCTCTCTTCTGAAAGGCTATATTCAACATTTCCTCGGAATAATCCACGCCGATCATATCATAGCCTTTTGCTGCAAGAAGCTCCGTCAGACTGCCCGTACCGCAGCCCATGTCCAGCACCAGGCCATCCCTGATCCCATACTCTCCCAGCACGTTCAGAATATTGTCACACCACTGCCCGTAGGGCGTATTATCCATCAATTCATCATAGACACTCGCGAAATCAGTATATGCCTCCATGTTACATCACACCTTCCTGTTCATCGTTTTTATCTTATTCGCCGCCAAGCTTCATTGCGATAAGGAAGCCTGCTGCCAGCATAACAATACCTGTTAAGATATTCACAGCGTTGATTGTCACGCTGCCCATCATGATCAGAATGGCAAAGGGTGACGCAACGATCAGTCCGATGATAGACCAGTATGCTGTCTGGCTGTATTTCTTTAACACAAATTCAATCAGCTTGGCAATCACTACGATACCAACCAGAACGCCGATACCAAAAGGAACCAATACACCACATGCTGCCAGAATACCTGCCATATCAAATGGATGCAGGGCGTCGATCAATCCGCTGATCGTACCAATAATAACGGTGTAATATCCAATGATCATCATAACCATGGAACCGCTGACCCCTGGAATAACCATAGTACCTGCTGCAAGCGCGCCAGCAAGGAACAGCTTCAGAATGTTCATGAAGTTCAAAGATACATCTGCTGTTCTGCTGTCATCCTCACCTATCAGAGATAAGCCGATTACCAGTACAAAGAACACTGCAAAACCGATAATCTGTGCAACGCCGACTTTCTTACCCTTTACTTTCTTGAAGATCACAGGTAAGCCACCAATAATCATACCTACAAAAAGCAGCGTTGTCTGCAAAGGGATGGCATCAAACATCTTGGTAATTACCTTGGATAACAGGGCAATTGCCAGTAACATACCGATTACGATAGGAATCAGAAGCTTCATTGCTTCCTTGAATTTCTTTACAAAATGGGTCAATAACAGAATCAGTCTGTCATAGATTCCCATGGATACCATCATTGTGCCACCGCTGACACCGGGGATGATATTAGCAAGACCGATCACCATGCCTTTTAAAATATTAATGATAAATTCCTTCACTTTAGTTTCCTCTTCTTTCTAAATAATCCTCTAAAAATGCAATCATTTGGTGCATCTCTTCATCTGTTCCAATAGAAATACGCAGACTGTCTGCGATTCTTGGCTTGTTCCAGTGTCTTACATAAATGTCATGTTCACGTAATGCTTGGAAAATTTCTTCTCCTGGTATATCTTTATGTGCTGCGAAAATAAAATTCGTTCTGGAATCAGGGAAAGTAAATCCCAGTCTTGTCAGTTCTTTCTTGGCAGCCTCTCTGGTCGCTACGACTCTGGCAACCGTCTTTTGGAAATACTCCTCATCCTCCACAGAAGCTACACCTGCTGCTATCGTAGGCGCATTCATGGTATAGGAATTAAAGGAGAATTTGGCATCATTTAAGTATTTTATGAGCTTTTTACTGCCAATGGCAAATCCGATTCTCATGCCTGCCAGAGAGCGGGATTTTGAAAAAGTCTGTGTAACCAACAGATTCTCATACTTATCAACCAATGGCACGCAGCTTTCTGCTCCAAAGTCTACATATGCCTCATCCACGATCACAACGCTGTCCTGATTGGCTGCAATCACTTCTTCTATCTGTGCTGCAGGCACTGCGATTCCTGTAGGTGCATTGGGATTAGCCAGCACAATACCGCCATTTTCCTTCAGGTAATCTTCTTTCTTCCAGTTGAAATTCTCATCCAACGGCTGACACTCATATGGGATTCTGTATAAATCTGCCCATACGTCATAGAAAGAATATGTAATATCAGGGAAGAGTACCGGCTTGTCTGAATGGAAGAACGTAAGAAAAGCCATTGCAAGTACATCATCCGAGCCTACTCCGACAAAGACCTGTTCCGGTGCTACCTGGTATCTCTTTGCCAGGGCATTTCTAAGCAAAGTCACATCCGGGTCCGGATATTTACGTAATACATTGCCATCAAAATGATGAAGTACTTCTTCTACGCCCGGTGCCGGTGGATATGGGCATTCATTGGTATTTAACTTGATTACATTCTGATTCTGTGGCTGCTCTCCTGCTACATAGGGAACAACCTTACGTACCTTATTCTCCCAACTCATATACTCCTCTTTTCTGCAGTATTGTTCTGCACATAAATTCCAGTCTTTCGTTTCTGATAATATCAGACTTTTCCTATTTATGCAAGCCACCCATCCCGTATTGCTTGACGCACGTATAAATTCATTTTATGATGAAAATGGAACATACTATTAACTGTTAGGAGGTATCTCATATGAACCTGTTAGATATCACATGCAAAAGTTTTCTGTCGCTGTTTGCCTTAATGCGTCTGACGCAGATAAATACAACTGATCCGATGTCTCTTCTTATATTTGCCGTTTTCTTCTATATATATAGAAAGCTTTCCTCCTCTTCGCTCAAAACAAGGATGAAAGACACCGATCCATGGTACGCAGGCATTCTTGCTGCCCTTTTCACCCTGTTTACATTGGCAGCCACAGGTTCCACGCTTTATGGAGATATGGCCAGCACTCTCTTCCGGCTCATTATACTGATATTGTCTGCCGCAGGACTTGGACTGATTTATTACCATGCCGTTCTGTGCCTGCTGATCTATGTCTCGCCGCTCAGAATTGATACCATGCTCTATCCGCAGCCCTGGCTTCCCTATATTGCCTTTGGTGCCTGCCTGCTGGCATGGCTTCCTTATTATCTGCATGAATATCCCGGTGTCATGACACCAGACAGTATTAATCAGTATGCGCAGATCATTGGTGCTTATGAGCTGTCCAACCACCACTCTGTGATACACACACTGCTGATTGGTTTCTTCTATCATATCGGTATGCAATTAACGGGAAATGCTTATGTAGGATTGGGATTCTACACCTTTTTCCAGATGTGCTTCATGGCTTTTACCGCAGGATATGTTGTCCGTACGCTGCAAAAGGCTCACATTATCACGCCGGTCTGCATTGTTACGATCTGCTTCTATGCCCTTATGCCCTATCATGGTATCTTTGCTGTCACGATATGGAAGGACATTCCTTTTGCAGGCTGTGTGACGCTTGCAGCTGCCTCTCTTCTGCGATTGCTGTTATGCGATAAATTATCCAGATTAAAAGCAGCAGATTACTTTACCATTCTGCTGCCCTATCTCTTATCCGGTATTATGATGTGTCTGCTGCGTACAAACGGCTGGTATATCTTCCTGGTTACTCTGCCTTTTGTCCTCTTCGTCTTCCGCGACAGATGGAAGGTTATGATTCCTGTTCATCTTATCATTCTTGCCCTGGTTTTATTTGTAAAATACCCATGCATGAATGTATATGAGATTAAACAGGCTGATTTTGCAGAATCTGTCTCTATTCCTGTCCAGCAGCTTGCCTGTGTCGTTGCACGGGGTGAATCCCTTACAGATGAGCAGCGAGAGACCCTGTCACACTATATGGATCTGGAGCAGGTAGCCAGTCTGTATCAGCCTGATGTATCCGATCCAATCAAGAATCTGATTCGTTCTACCAGCGGTACGTATCTGGATTCCCATAAGGGGGAATTCCTCTCACTGTGGTTCTCTATAGGTCTGTCCCATATACCGGCTTATTTTGATGCCTATGTCGCACAGACTCATGGTTTCTGGTATCCTGCCGGCGATTATGAGGTGGGACTAAGTGACGGTATCTATCCCAATGACTTCGGTCTTACCTGGCAGCCTCTGTTAAAAGGTAGTATTATCATTAAAATCCGTGAAATCCTATTCAAGCTCTGGAAACTGATTCCACTGTTTGGTTTCCTGTGGAGCATGGGCGGTATGTTCTGGTCATTGCTGATCAGTCTGTGCATGTGCCTTCGTGAATCCCGCTATGCCAATGCCGTTTTAATGATTCCTGCCATGGTCCTGGTCATTACCTTATGTATCGCTACTCCGGTTGCAACAGAGTTCCGTTATGCCTATGCCCTTTTCTATGGGCTGCCCTTGTATATCATGATGCCTTTTATCAGGAGCAATGACCGCTAATATATGACTTCCACATTGCTGATCACATTATCTGTCACATCAAAGGCAATGATATTCTGGGCCGTGCGGTGATGCGCCATATAATATCTTCCATCTATACAGGTAATATAATATGGCGTCCCCCCGCTGACTTTGAACTGCTGGTACACGTCTTCATAGTCTCCGCTGCTGAGGTCTTCCAGACTTTTCGTTCTGATAATTGTTGCATAATCCTGATTCTCTGTATTATCTGTGGATATTGTAATATAGTAATAATCCTGTATTTTCGTCAGTTGCACCATTCCTGCTATCTGTGCCGGTACAGGATAGCTGTCTTTTACTGTCAGAGTCTCCAGGTCAGCCCGTATGATCTTCTGATTATTATGTCCTGACACGAAAAGAAGCTCATCCCCCATAATGGTAAAGGATCTGACATATACCCCATATAGTTCCGGTATCTGTAGTGTCTTTTCTATATATAATTCCTGACTCCCGGAATCTTTCTTCAGATAAAACATTTCTCCTGTTATGGAGCTCCACGCCAGGAACTGCTTGTTCTGCGCATCATACTGCACATAATGGGGCTTCATGCCAATGTTCTCAAAGACTGTACCCTTGGTATAGCCCTCTTCTTCTCTGTGAAAAGACAACAACCTGTTATTCTCCGTATCATCAATCAGTATAATATCCCCATCCCCGGCTATTGTGTGTGCATAGTGTACTTCATCTGTCAGCACCTGCCAGGAGGTCAGCGGGTCTGTCAGATTATCATGGTACAGAATCTGATCATGATAGCAGTCTGCAAGATAGTAGGTATCTCCAATTCTGGTCAGATAAGTTGCAACATTCAGGGTATCGTAAGTATTATTCCTAACCATTACTGCTTCTCTCTCCCCTGATGCTGCCTGCGTCTGCGCCTCCACCGGGAAATTCTCTACAGGAAGCGCCGCCGCTGTATTCCCACACCCCACTGCACTTGTCATAATAAATATCGCCAAACCTATATAATATCTCTTCAATTTTAAATTCCTTTCTTCTAGGTACGCCACAGTGCATGGTAGTTCGGTTCTTTTGCCACGTACATGATGTAAGAATTTCTAAGAACTGCATCGCAAATGCTTACCATACAAGCCGGGCGCAAAACTCGCCCTTTGGGCTCAGACAGTTGCGCCTGGCTTGCAAGCATTTGTGCTTTGTTCTAAGAAATACTAAACATCATTCCCTAAGCTGCATTCACCGAACTATCATGAGCTGTGGCTGTATATAGAAATTTTTCCATTTTGCTGAATAAGCTTTAGACAGCATCCGCTCTCTGACGGTTGGCTTCTGAAAACCTTAGGAATGGCTGTTAGTACTTCTTAGCAGCAAAAAAGAAATGCTGGCAAGTCCGAGCCGTTGTTTGAGCCATAGGCGAGTTTTAGGCGCAGGACTTGTAATAAAAGCATTTCTTTCGCAGGTGCTTAGAAGTCCTTACAGCCTTGACGTGTTTTCAGAAGCCAACCGCCAGAGAAGGATGCGTGCCTTTTTATTATACAGTAAAAAGGAGGGCTTGTGGGAAAAGATAGGAGATACTCCAAATTTTTCCAGATGCGGGAAGTGAATTTCTGTAAATTGTCATAAGTTTGGACACAATTTAAATTTATATTAGTACAACTTCACAAATATTTTCTACTTAATTCAGCAAATAATGTCGAAATATGAACAAATTATGAACGTGTTGTAAATATAAAGTAAATGTAAAATGAATAAAATTTAAATATATCTATTGACGTTTCATGAAAAATGGGTATAATAATGAACTTGTAAACGACAACAGTGTTGATCAGTTCATCTGATTACATTTTGGTATAGCGTTTGTACATAAACGATATACAAGTTTAATAAGGGAGAAATTATTATGAAGAAAACAGTTTTAGCAACAATTATGAGTCTTACATTAGGTGCAGCAATGCTTACAGCTTGTGGTTCTACAGCAGAAGATACAGCAGCTACAGAAGCTACTACAGTAGTAGTTGAAGAGGCTACAACTACAGAAGCTGCTACAACAGAAGCTGCCACAACAGAAGAAGCTACTACTACAGAAGCTGCCACAACAGAAGAAGCTGCTACAACAGAAGAAGCTACTACAACTGAAGAAGCTACTACAGAAGAAGCTACTACTACTGAAGAAGCTACTACAGAGGAAGCTACAACAGCTGCAGCTGCTAACTAATTATAGTAATTACCAGTTTCTGACGCTGGTCTATAGAACAGATATCATCCTCAATTGATATCATAAACGCGAACCCCGTGGCGATTGCCGCAGGGTTCGCGTTTTGTATTACCTTTATCTTTGAATCAATACCATTACGTCTGTAATCTGATTATTGTATAACATAACATTACCGATTTCATTGACAATTGTTGTACTGTTTAATGTGTATGTTCCTGTTGTTGAGTCTTTTGTAAAGATATAGGCTGCACAGCCTGTATATTCTGTACCAAGATTCATATGAATTCCAATCGCATACGGAAGTTTCACACTATGAAGTGCTGTTAACTGATAAGTAGTAAAGCCCTCTGCGAAGTCTTTCACTTCATTCATATCTGAACTGAGATCCAGCTCTTCTGATATATCTGTGTCTGCCATGGAAATACTGTATCCTACTCCATTCCCAAGATGTGCCATCAGATAAATATTTCTGCCACGATATTTCTGAAATACTTCCAGTTTCAGCCTTGCACTTTCAGCCTGCATAAGTACATCCGCATAAGCTATGCCATTCTCTGTTACCTGCTCTACCAGAGGAATACTCTGCGGCAGACTCTGTACAGTGTTGCCGGCAGTTGTAGTACTGCTTTTCTGGCTGGTGGGGTTATTACTATCTGAATTGTTGCTATCTGAACTGCTGTTATCCTGGCTTGCCGATTCTGTAGCACTGCTCTCCTGTTCCTTGGAGGTCTCTGTTTCTTCTGTCTCAGGCTCTTCTGTAGACTCTGTCTCCTCAGTTTCAGGTTCTTCTGTGGATTCTGTCTCTTCAGTTTCAGGCTCTTCGATATCTCCGGTTCTGCTCAGGACAAAATCATCCAGTGTTCCCCAGGCTTTTGCGCAGGCAGATACATAAGCACCAACTGTTACATCCTGTCCGTCTTTTACTGTAATTCCTGTAATCTCTGGTGTATCCCATTCACACCATCCTGATACAGACATGGACTGCTTATAAGTCTTGTTTCCAATGGTCACAAAGATATACATATCCTGTGTAGAAGCATCTCCGCCCTGAATATTGGCACTGAATGCATATTCGCCTGCTTCTAATCCGCTGATTGTCTGCGATACTGTGAATTCAATGTCTTTTGCGCTCCAGAAATGCAATGCATAATCACCTGTCAGGGCATCGCTTGCATTTTTCTGATAATCAGCAGCTGAATTGGTATCTTCTATTTCCCACATACTTCTGTCGCTGTCTTCAAAGCTGTAGTTGTTTACATAATTCTTGGCTTTGATTACAACTTTACAGGTTACATTGTAGGTCTGCTCCAATACTTCTACAGTACCATTCACTTTATAAGTGCCGCTTCCAGCCTCTGCCAATGCCTTTATCTGTTCCTGGTTCCAGGTAACAGTTCTTTCACTGATTGTATTGTCATTAAAATGTACGGTTGTCTTTTGAGGAAGTTCTATCTTTTCTCCCAGATTTACTGTCAATTCTGTATTGTCTACACTATCTACAGCCAAAGCTGCTTTTGCACCTGTTCCTACATATTTGAATACGTTCAGGGAAGCAAGAGGATGTCCTGTAAAATCAAACATTGCCTGATTATCCCACGCACTGCCGCCATACCACTTACCGGCATCATTTGCATCATATTCGCCTGCATAGCTGCTTGCCCATCCAGAACCATATTTCTCCCAGATTGCTTTGTTCTCTTTTAAAATCTCAGAAGCATTCTCTGCTTCTGCATCATATACCTGTACGGGAATCCATGCCGGCTCCCAGTAAAATGCGCCAATACCTGCACTTCCTACATCTGCAACTGCTGCCATAACATCACGTACGACATTAGCCTGTCCCTGTACGGAAGCTGCATATCCACTTACCAGATCACTGTCCTTGGCAATTGTATTGCCATGTCCGTCACCATCCTCCATTGTATATGCATAGGATGTTTCTGCTACCATGACTTTCTTGTGATATGTATCTGCAATATTCTTCAATACACTGGTCAGATTGGAGGTAGTTCCATGCCAGAACATATAATAGGAAGAAGCAAATACATCATAGTCTACATCATATTTATCCAACTGCTTGGCAATATTCGCATAGTTACCACTTCTCTCCGGATTGGTAAAATGCACTGCTACCAGGATATCCTCATCAATCTCTCTGACAGCCTTACTGCCTGCATTGAATAACTTACATTTATTCTCCCATGAAGTCTCACCGCAGATACCGTTATTCGTCTCATTACCAATCTGAACCATACCTACATCAACACCTGCTTTGATGATTTCATCCAGACTTTCTTTGGTGTATTCATACAGGGCAGCTTCTTTTTCTGAAATGCTGCAGCCACTCCATGCCTTAGGTGCTTTCTGCTTACCCGGATCTGCCCAGAAATCAGAATAATGGAAATCAATCAGAACTTTCATTCCGGCTTCTGTAGCGCGTTTTCCCATTGTAATGGCACTTGCTACATCATTATTACCGCCGCCGTATCCATTTCCATCAGAATCATAGGGATCATTCCATACCCTGAGTCTGACATAATTCACACCGGCATCTGCCATTACTTCAAAGATATCTGCTTTGTTGCCTTCTGTATCATAATATACGACACCACTCTTCTCATTTGCTAATAAAGAAGATACATCTACACCTTTTATGAAATCTGCATTCAGATTATCTATTTTCTCTACATAGATATCTGCTTCTACAGGGTCATCTTCCTCGTTTTCGTCATCTGCATCTGTATACAATACAAGGTTATCCACATCTCCCCAATAGCCTGCCGGAAGATCACCTGATAAAATAATGGTCAGATTGCCACCGTCAAAGGTGAAGCTCCCTGTTGTATAACTGTTCCATGCATCCCAGCCTTGCGTTTCAATAGAATCGGAACTGCCAAGCACATTTCCATCTGCGTCTGATGCTGATAATGACAGTCCACAGTCCTTTGCTTCTCCATCTGCATCTATGCTGACATAATATGTTCCTTCTGCCAGATCTGCGACTTCATAAGTCAGACTTACCGCATTGGTATCACTGTTTCCATTATACAAATGCAGAACCTGTGAATTGTTATTTGTCATCCATTTATCAGTTTTTACTTCCCAGGATGATCCATTCTCCCATGATGCAAAAGAAATCGTCCAATTATCTGCATTTCCATCTTCGAAATCACCATTATCCAGCTCATGAACATGATACTGTATGCTGTCATCAATGAAAACCACTCTTGTAACACGTATTCCTTCGGCTTCTGTCAGTTCCTCCGTGGTCTCATCTTCGGTAGTTTCTTCTTCTGTGGTTTCTTCTTCTGTGGTTTCTTCTTCTGTAGTTTCTTCGGTAGAAATGTCTTCTTCTGTAGTCGATGCTTCTGATTCTGTAGACTCTTCTTCCTGTGTTGTTTTCTTTGTCTCTGATGAAGTATCTTCTGTCACAGATGTTTTCTCTGTCGTGGAATTTTCTGTCGTGGAATTTTCTGTCGTGGAATTTTCTTTCATGGAATCTGACGAACTTTCATCTTCAGCCTTGGAATTCTCCTGCTCTTTGTCTTCCTCTACAGAATCTACTGCTTTGGCATCCCCTTCTTCTGCCTCTGCTGCTTCTTCAATCCCAGCTTCAGTCCCATACTCATCCTGACTCTGCGCCGACTCCTCCTGTGCATATACATGAGTGCCACCAGTCGTTGCGAACTGCGACATCATCAATGCCGCTGCCATTGACAAAGCGATGATACGTTTTCTGTCTCTTCTTCTCATATACTAACCCTTAACCTTTCCTCCTGATTGTGCAATCGGTTGTTCATGTTCTTAGTATACTATTGTGCATTTTTATTAACAATGGACAGATAAACGTAATTTTAATCGCTTTTTCATACAAGTTATACAAAAATACTGCGCAACTGTATTTCAAAGTTGCGCAGTACTTATATTCTTGTAACAATCCCGTTACGCAAGTTCTACAAATTCATCAATCATATCGGCAAAAGACTTCAGACTTTCTCTCCAGAAATCCTTACTGGTCAGATCTATTCCTACTACTGCTGCGGTATCTTCCACACTCATTACAGTCGTAGCATGAAGGAACTTATTATATTTAGGCAGGAACGCCTCTCCTTCCTTCAAATACATGGAATACAGTCCCATGGCTAACATGGCACCAAATGCATAAGGGAAATTATAGTAACTCAATGCTTCTGAATAATAATGTCCTTTGCATGCCCACATATATGGGTGCATATATTCAGGATCAAGTCCATCTCCATATGCCTTTTTCTGGGCATCCAGCATCATAGCCTTCAAGTCCTCCGGCATCAGGAATCTGTCTTCACATGCATTGAATACACTGTCTTCAAACAGGAATCTGGAATAAATATCGCAGATTACCTGAGTTGTATTCATCAGGATATTATCCAGCAATGCCAGCTTCTCTTCTCCTGTGGCTTTTGCAATTGCAAGGCAGGTAATGTGTGTCTCATTAAAAGTAGAAGCCGTCTCTGCTACCTGCATCGGATAATCACGATTTAAAATTCTGTGATCACATGTCTGTGTGCCATGGTATGCGTGTCCCAGCTCATGAGCCAGCGTGTCTACTGCATCGAAGGAACCATTGAAGTTTGTCAGGATTCTGCTCTGTCCTGCGTGGGAAACCTCACAGCAGAAAGCTCCGCCAACTTTACCTTCTCTTGGATAAAAGTCAATCCATTCCTCATCAAATGCACGCTCCATCATATCTGCCATATCCTTGGAGAACTGTCCAAAGCTGTCTAACAGGCACTGCTTCGTCTCTTCCAACGTATATTTCTTATCATTCCTGCCAAGAGGCGCCAGCATCTCAAACCATGGCAGACCGTTATGATATCCCAGATATTCTGCCTTGGCTCTCATATATTTGTGGAATGCCGGCAAGTATTCCTGCATAGCCCCAAACATGGCATCCAGGGTCTCACGCTTCATGTCAGACTGGTCTAACGTCATTGTCAACGCTGAACCATAACCTCTCTCCTGCGCCAGCATACGCACCTGACTCTTGATATTATTAAGCGCATACGCAATGGAACCTTCAATCTTTGCATAAGAAGCAAGCTCTGCCTCATAGGCTTTCTTACGAACTGCTCCATCCGGATCATTTGCAAGATTTCTGACTGCAGGCAAAGTAATCTGCTCTCCGTCATAATCTACCTTTAAAGTAGATGTCAGATAGTCAAACAGTCTGCTCCATGCATTGCCGCCGGTCAGATTCATCTTGGAAATCATGGCTTCCATTTCATCAGAGAAAAGATGTACTGCCTTTTTCTTCGTATTTCTCAGTAAAAAGGCATACTCTGTCAGGAGCGGATGCGCTGCTATACACGCCTCAAGATCTGCTACCCCTGCTATATACTTATCCATGGCTGACTGTGCCTTGGCTGTAGATGCATTGATCTTATCCAGTCTGCCGATGTGATCCAGTGTTTTACCATCTGTTGTGTCCACGGAATTGCGAAGTGCCAGATACTCGTTGAGTTTGAAAAGCACCTTGGCATACGCTTCCTTTGCTTCCAGTACAGTTACAAGCCCCTGCACATCATCCTGCTCCCTAGCCTGCCCCAATGCGGTCTCCAGCGCCTGTGCATTCTTCTGCAAAAGCTCAAAATCTTCTGCAAATGCCGGATCCTCATATCCTTTATAATATACTTCTAATGACCACTCTGTGTTCATAAATCATAAACCGCCTTTCTGTTTCTGTCTCTTACTCAGTGTATCATGTCCTTATGTACGTGTCAAAGAAAGCGTCTCCTTTACTGAGTATTTTCAATCTTTCTGCGGATTTTTAACATTTGTTTATCAATCTTGCGGATCGACTTGGAGCATTTTAGGAATTCCTCTTCACACTCTTCTATATTGAGATTATTAGTCTTGTATACAAAATGATGTTCAATATCTGACCAGAAATCCATTGCCTGCGTCCTTATCTGTGTCTCCACCTTGACCATCTGCTCTCCTACAGGTATTTTCATGATCAGGTGCAGACTCTGATATCCGCTTGCCTTTGGCTTTTTCACATAATCCTTCACCTTAATGAACTCATATCCCGGCGTTGTTCTCAGCATCTCCATGACCTGATACATATCATCCAGGAAATAACATACTGCCCGCACTCCGGCGATATCATTCAGTTTCTCGGCTGCGAGTTCCACATCTGCAGCATAACCCTTATCCAGCATTTTATTAAGACAGCTATCCGGCGTTTTCACCCTCCAGGTAATTTCCTTTATACAGATCCAGCCCCTCTTATTTGACATTTCTTCATTAATTACCTGAAGCCTTTTGTGTACCTGCATGCACGCCTTCTCGTATGGCTCCCTGCGTGACTGCTTCCCCCACTCCTCTATGAATTTCGCATATGTATCTATAAGCATTTCCAAAAAATCATCCCCTCACTAACGCTCATTATATTATGAACTTCGTTCATAATCGTCATTCGCCGTTCGGGATGAGCATGCAAGCATGTTCCCCCTCACTAACGCTCATTATATCACAAGCTCACGAATCCGTGCTATCGCACTCTACATCCTGCTTTGCAGGATATTCGTTCGCTAATGAACCCAGAAAAACAAATGTCTGCTTCGCAGCCGCTTGTTTTTCCTTGAGGTTCATTATATCACACAACTTCATGTTTAAATGTAAATTCTATGTACAATTTATGTAAAAGTATATGTCCTATGTAATGAGTTTTTACATTTGAGTACGAGTTATTACATTTGGCTTGATTCTCCCTGCTGCTTCATGCATAATGGCAATCGTTACTGTGCACCGTAACCTATCGTCTGCTGAAAGCTCTACGTATCTTAAAAAGCATTGTGAAAAGCCATAAAATATCTTATAATACTATTATCAAAAACGCTTTCAGCAGACAGACATATCAATGTACTCTTGGAGTCTTCTAAATGAAGCATTCTGAAAGTACATATCATTACAACGGAGGAATTTATGCAGGAAAGCGTTACAATCAACAGATCTTACAAAGACCGATTATTCAAAATTATCTTTGAAGATAAGAAAGAACTATTATCACTATATAATGCATTAACAGGTAAGAATTACCAGAATCCCGATGAGTTGGAGATCAATACCATTGATGACGTCATCTACATGCATTTGAAGAATGACATGTCATTTATTCTGGATGACTGGCAGAATCTGTTCGAACAGCAGTCTACCTTCAATCCCAATCAGCCGCTAAGAGGCTTCTTCTATTTTGCCGATCTGTACAAGGTTAAGTATTTCGGCAAAAAGATCTACTCTACCAGGCTGTTAAAAATCCCAACTCCGCAATACATCGTCTTCTACAATGGCACTACGAATATGCCGGATAAAAAGGAACTGCGTTTATCCGATGCCTTCCAACAGCCTACCACCCAACCTGATATTGAAGTGGTCGCCCACATGCTCAACATCAACTATGGGCATAATAAGGAACTCATGGAGCGTTGCCGGAAGCTGAAGGAATACGCACAGTTCATTGACATCATACGCCACTACCTAAAGGAAAACAAGCAGTGGTCAAATGAGCAGGCAATCTCCAAAGCCATAGACGATTGTATCAAAAATAACATTCTGCGTGATATCTTACAGAAAGAGAGGTTGAGAGTTATGGCATCTATTTTATCTGAATTTGATGAAGTTGGGTATAAGGAAATGATACAGGATGAAGCTATTGAGGATGGTGAAATCCGAGGATCAATAAAACTGGCTTATAAACTGAAATTACCCAAGCCAGAAATAATTGCTATACTCAGACATGATTACAATTTGTCTGATGAAGAAGTTAATCAATATATGCAGAAATTTTGGAAAAATTAATAATCATCCAATAAACTCCTGCCAATCTCCTATATAGGGCATGGCAGGAGTTTTCTCATATCTGTTCCTTATTCAGTACGAGTTTTTACATTTGAGTACGAGTTATTACATTTGGCTTGCTTCTCCCTGCCGCTTCATGCATAATGGCAATCGTTACTGTGCACCGTAACCTACCGTCTGCTGAAAGCTGCGTATTTCAAAAAGCATTGTGAAAAGCCATAAAATATTTTATAATACAATTATCAAAAGACGCTTTCAGCAGACATATTATTACCACGGAGGAATTTATGCTGGAAAGCGTCACTATCAACAGAACTTACAAAGACCGATTATTTAAGATCATCTTTGAAGACAAGAAAGAACTATTATCACTATATAATGCATTAACAGGTAAGAATTACCAGAATCCCGATGAGTTGGAGATCAATACCATTGATGACGTCATCTACATGCATCTGAAGAATGACATGTCATTTATCCTGGATGACTGGCAGAATCTGTTCGAACAGCAGTCTACCTTCAATCCAAACCAGCCACTAAGAGGCTTCTTCTACTTTGCCGATCTATACAAGGTTAAGTATTTTGGCAAAAAGATATACTCTACCAGGCTGTTGAAAATCCCGACTCCACAGTACATCGTCTTCTACAATGGCACTGCAAGCATGCCGGACAAAAAGGAACTGCGGTTATCCGATGCCTTCCAACAGCCCACTGCGCAACCCGATATCGAAGTGGTCGCCCACATGCTCAACATCAACTATGGGCATAATAAGGAACTCATGGAGCGTTGCCGGAAGCTGAAGGAATACGCACAGTTCATTGACATCATACGCCACTACCTAAAGGAAAACAAGCAGTGGTCAAATGAGCAGGCAATCTCCAAAGCCATAGACGATTGTATCAAAAATAACATTCTGCGTGATATCTTACAGAAAGAGAGGTTGAGAGTTATGGCATCTATTTTATCTGAATTCGATGAAGTTGGGTATAAGGAAATGATTCGGCAGGAAGCTTATGAAGATGCTTATGAAGATGCTTATGAGGATGCTTATGAGGAGGGCGTTGAATATGGAGTTAAAACCTTAATTGAATTCGTCCAAGATATTGGTTACACTAAGGAAGACGCTACTACTCTGGTCAAACAACGATTTCATTTATCTGATGATGCAATCAATCAATATATGCAGAAATTTTGGAAAAATTAAATAATTGCACTCCAAGCTCCTGCCAATCTCCTATGTAGAGCATGACAGGAGTTTAATTTATCGGAAAATAAAGCTTCCTAATATGTGCAAGAATTGAGGAAAGATAAATAACCCACTGTTATTCTTTATAAGAAGATTGACAATCATTTCCCTGATTTTGACATGACAAAAGCCGCCAATCTGGCGGCTTTTGCATATTATGGTAGGAATGGCTGATCCGTAGATTCGCCGACTCCAATTATTGATTAAGCAATTAACCTAACAGAGAAAGTACACCCTGGTTGGACTGGTTAGACTGTGCTAGCATAGACTGACCTGCCTGAGCAAGGATATTGGAGTTGGAATACTTAACCATCTCTGTAGCCATATCTGTATCACGGATAGTAGATTCAGCAGATGTTGTATTCTCAACAACGTTATCCAGGTTCTTGATAGTATGCTCTAATCTGTTCTGAACTGCACCAAGAGCGGAACGCTGCTCAGATACCTGCTGTAAAGCAGCCTTAATAGTCTCAATAGAATTAAGAGCATTAGTGTCATCCTTACCAGTAACCTTTAATCCTTCGACACCAAGGCTACTAGCACTCATAGCATCGATTTCTACAGAAATCTGATTATTCTTTGTTGCATCTGCACCTACATGAAGCGTTAATGTAAGAGCACCTGTTTCTTTCTGTGTCTTATTTGTATAACCATCCACATCTGCTGCTGATAACTCTTTAAGATTTTTAATACTAGGATTTTTTTCGTCTGCATACGTATACAAACCACCTTTGTATTTACCATCTTTGTCAAAGTAACTATAAAGACCATTTTCAGCAATTTCATTGCCATCTTTATCCATTAACTGTACTGCATTACCATAATCTTTATAGTTTGCTACGTCAATCTTATTTGCACCTGTGTACTCTACTGCTTTTGCATAAGTATTCAACTTGTTAGTTCCAGCATTATCAAGTACCTCGATATTTTCCCCAGCTGCATATGTATTCACTGTTCCTGCAACAGCCCCTGCTGTATAAAGGCTAATAGATGATGTCGCTACAGCAACCTTTACCTTAAGATCTACCTGATTATTGGCCGAATCTGTAATCTGCTTAGCCAAACCATTACCGTATGCATCTGCCTGATTCTCAAAATCAGCTTCTTTAATTTCATAGCCTTGCGCTTTATCCTTTGACGAAGCTTTTATAGCATCTGCATATACTACAGTTCCTACATCTACTTTTGTTCCAGCTTTAACGTATGTTACATTTCCATCTTTATCCGCTGTATATACTGCTTTATCAAAAGTTACCTGTTTTGCAGTCAATAATTTTAAATCTGCAGCATTAGCACCATCTAATTTTTCACCTGCAACAATAGCAGCTGTTCTATCAGTAAAATAATCTGAATTCTTACTTAATACTGTTCCTTTTTTTACTTCTGTTCCAGTTGAATCATACAAAACTGTATCTGATGCAAACTTAACATCATTGTACTCATATGTAGTTTTCTTATCTACAGTATTATCACCTTTCAACAGATATGTCTCATTGAACTTGGTTGTTTCAGATACACGGTCAACTTCTGTTACCAGATTGTCAACTTCATTCTGAATATCCTGACGGTCAGACTCTGATAATGTACCGTTAGAAGCCTGAACTGATAACTCATTCATTCTCTGCAGCATATCCTGTACTTCCTGAAGTGCACCTTCAGCAGTCTGTACAGCGCTGATACCATCTTCAGCATTTGTAGATGCCTGTGTTAAACCACGGATCTGCTTTCTCATCTTTTCAGAAATAGATAATCCTGCTGCATCATCTGCTGCACGGTTAATCTTATAACCGGAAGAAAGCTTCTCTGTAGACTTGGATAATGTACCCTGTGTGATGCCTAACATTCTGTTAGAATTCATTGCTGTTAAATTGTGTTGTACTACCATATCATTTTACCTCCATGTGTTAACCGAGGTCTTGGGAGAATCCCCCGACTCCGGTTTGCTGTCGCGATAAAAATCCGTTTTACCGCCTTTTCTTTGTTCCCTTATTCAGTTGTCAGGAACTTTGGTGAGTATCCAAACTTCCTATTTATAATATCCGAAGACTCACTATCAACAGTCTGCGCGCGCTCACTCCCATTGCGTCAGCCTCCGGTTATTACCCTTGTTATTCCAGATTTTTTGTTCTGGATTCCCTTTTCTCAATCGCACGTCCTCTGGCGATATTGATCTCCTTAGGGGCATCGATCATGATGTGTGCCTGATTCTTCACTCCACCAAGGAATGTGATCTTCACATCTTTGCCCACCATGATATATTCATTCTTCTGTACGGATAATCTAAGCAATACTGCTCCTCCTTCCTGACTGTTCGATAAGCTCCCTTATCGGTTTCCCTGTTCTTTCGAAATGCGCCAGCCAGAGCCGACTGTGGGTTATTCACCGCCCCTGCCCTGAAAAGCCATCGTTTCCGTGCCTCCCTGCGTTCGGAGCACATGCAACTTTTTCTGTAAATTGTTGCATCCTGCTATTACGTAACCTATTATTGTAGTAAGACTGTATTTAATTATTGAATACAGGACAGGGAAAGCTGAAGGAGCGGCTGTCTGCATATCCATGCAGATACCCACAAGGAGGAGTATATGAGTACGACACAACCAATCAGAGATAAGGAATCTCTACAGAAATTTAAGAATTTTTATAAGACGCAGAAGCCCAACCCACGCAATTATGCAATTATTGTGCTTGGATTGAACACTGCACTGAGAATCAGCGATATTCTGAACCTGACCAGTGAAATGGTCTATGACAATAACAAGGTTCGTGAACATATCGTTGTAAAAGAACAAAAGACGGGAAAAATCAATCGAATCCTGCTTAACCGCGAAGTCCGTAAAGCCTTGAATCTTTACCGTCATTTTCTAGTAAAATCTGCTGCCTATAAAACAGGAAATCCCTATCTTTTTCCAAGTCCATATGTCAGCCAGCGCCCGCTATCACGCTATCAGGTGTATCGTATGATACGAAACGCTGCTGAATCTGTAGAAATACAGGAAAAGGTCAGCTGCCATTCCCTGCGCAAGACCTTTGGCTACCGTGCATGGAAACAGGGGGCTGACCCTATAGTGATCATGCTTATCTATAACCATTCTTCCTTTGAAATCACCAAACGATATCTGTGTATTGAACAGGATGACAAAGATAAGATATATCGGAGCATCCTGATCTGAGTATGCGCAAAATTGCTGCTGCATGACTCTGAATAGTTATAAAATATTACAATAATAACTTCTGCGGCATTGCATATGGCGGAGTTTTTGTAGTACAATGAAATAAGACAGAATATGTCATTTTTTGAAAAAATTTGAAATGCGCACTAAAGTTTCTGTTAGATGTGACGATATATATAGTGTAAAGCAAAAGGGATGCAACAATTTACAGAAAATGTTGCATCCCTTTTATGATGTCCGAACTATCTCATCATATACATGGCAAGCGTCCGATTATATTTACTTTCTTTCTTTTAAAATCTCTTCGGTCAATTCTTTTCTGTTTGTCTTGAAATGGAAGTATGGGCGCTCGGTCAACAGGCGAATCTCTACAGGATACTCAAAAGGCTCTAATGTCGCCAGAATACCGTCTTTTACCTCGTCAAGGCTCTTACCCTCTTCCAGAATGACGAACAGATACGGCACGGAATATCCCTCATGTTCCGCATCTGGAACGAAGCAGAAGAAGCCGTCTTTTACGCCGGGAGCTTCTACCATACGGCTCTCCATGCGCATCATATACAGTGTTCCACCACCATAACGCTTCACATCACCTCTGCCCAGAATATATACGATACCATTCTCACTGATATATCCCATATCTCCTGTATGCAGCCATCTCTCACCATCCGGATGCATTACCAGTGTTCTTTCTGTAAGCTTACCGGCAGAAAAGCCACCATAATGCAGCATTTTAGCTGGTCCGTTCATACATACTTCGCCGATTTCTCCATAAGACTTCTCTTCCAATGTCTCAGGATCAAATACTGCCAGAACAGTTGCAGGCATTGGCATACCTACACAGCCATCCGTTAATGGGAACAGAGGATTGGGCAGTGTAAAGTTGGAGCAGCCCTCACTTTGTCCATAACCGGCACTTAATGCAGCCATACAATTATGCTTATGGAAAAATGCTTCTACTTCCCTGCTCTTTCGTTCATTCATGGGTTCTGCACCTGTTCCTATGCTTCTAAGATGCGACATATCATAGTCATCAGGAATTCTGGTGCTCTTCATCAGGATTTCACAAAACATAGGAATCAAAGCCCAGAAGTTAGGCTTATATTTCATAAACTGCACATCAATGTCTTCCAATGGGCAGAATGGATCTAATATCACACAAAGTCCTGTAGAAAGTGGGAATACGGTCATGGATACTGTCGCTGCAATCAGGGCAGGTGTCAGAATCGGCAGCCACCACTTCTCCTGCACTGGAGATGGTGGAACGAAAATAGACATCTGATAGGCAATTGCCACAATATTGGAGGACGAATGGATAACCAGCTTGGATACTCCTGTAGAACCACTGGTATAAGCGCCAAATACCGGTCTGTCCGGGTCTTCACTTGCCCTGTACTCTCCGGTATATTCCCTGCCAAGTTCCAGAAATTCCTGCCAGGTCATATCGCCTTCCACATCTTCTCTTTCTACAGCATAATGGGCTTCTATGCCTTTTTCCACATAATCAGGCATACTGCCACGGTCTGCATAATCATAGGGAGATATCTTTACAATGCGCCTTGCCTGTGTTGAATTACGCATCAGTTCTTCGTCTTCTTTGGATATATAATCATGGACAAACACAACATCTGTCGTTGTCTTACGGACTGCATAGCACAATTCTTCCGGTGTATCATCACGGCACAACATTGCCACTCCTATTCTTTCTGCTGCCAGGAGCAAAATATAATGGGCAGGTACAGCCTGGATAAATACGGGAATTCTGTCACCCTCCCGGAATCCTGCTGCCTTCAATGCCCTTGCGGCTGCGTCCACCTGCTGCCACAGCCATTCATAATTGAATTGATTACCATAATATTCAAATACATATCTGTTCTGATCCGGATTCTTCATTCGCAGAAATGCCTCTATTGTCATCTTAGGTACTTCCACATTTTTGAACGGCTCCGGATAATAGTTTAACCACGGTCTGTCTATACTTGCTTTGCCTGTAAGACCTGTACTCATCTTCTGTCCCTCAACTTTCTGTCTGCATATAATATGTCAACCTCAAGTGTACTTCATTGTACTGCGGCTGTCAATTCCATTCGTAATTCCGGCATTATTCCACGCTCTTGAGAGCCTCTACCGGGTCAATGCGGTTAAGTGTCCTGTCTGTCAGACAATCTACCAGTAATGCAAAGCCAAAAGACAAAACAGCCGCATATACATAACTGACCGGTCTGATCGTAACTGCAAAATAAATGGATGGCAGATTCAATACACGAGTCAGGGCACTTCCAAGTACACTGCCCAGTGGAAGTCCAAGCAGAATGCCTATCCCTGTCAAAATCAGCGTCTCTTTATTGACGTATAAATGTACTTCCGCATCATAGAATCCAAGCACCTTAATCGTTGCCAGCTCTCTCTCCCTCTCGGATATGTTGGTAGTTGCCAGGGTAAACAGCACCACCAGAGCCAGCCCGGCAGCCATAATAATGATAATATAGACCACCACATTAATGATCAGAACAGATACGGAGAAGTTATCCTTCATCTCTGCAACACTCATGGTTGACTGTACGCCGTCTATTTCTTCCAGCTCATCGGCAAAAGCCGCCTGATCCCGGCAATCCTCACTAATGTGCATCAATACACCATTGGGTACATATTCCCCAAAGATATCCTCATAGGCAGTCTGTGTGATATACACTGTATTTCCCATATAGTTGCGTACTGTACCAACGACCTCCACATCCTCCTGCACCAGCTTGAGATTCTGCAATTGTACAACATCACCCTCATCAAAATGCAGCACATTAGCCGCATTCTGCGTAACCGTAATGCCTTTTGAAGCAAGAGAAGCCTTTTCCCCCTGCGGGTCTTCCAGACAGATATAGTCCGTATAATCTGTTTCATCCGGGATGACATACATCGGTATGGACAGCTCTTCCCCCTGATTCTTTACCTTCACAGTCTCTATTCTAAGCGAGATATAATCTGACACTTGTGTCATTTCTTCGATTTTATTTAAAAAATCATCATAAGCAGAATCTGTTGTAGCTGCCAGCATATCGTAACGATATACATGACCATACTGATTCTCACATAATGCAGTAACTGAATCCTTGATTACAAAGCCACACAGCACAAGTGCCGTACAGCCCATAATCCCGCCGATTGTCATAAGCATACGTTTCTTATAGCGGAACAGATTTCGGGCTGTTACTTTATTCAGAAAAGACAATCTGCCCCAGACAAGCTTCCATCTCTCCAGAAAGATTCTTGCTCCCGTTTTTGGTGCCTTTGGACGCATCAGAGAAGCCGGTGTATGCTTGAGCTCTGCTTCACAGGATATCCAGGTTGCTCCTATAATGCCTGCTGCAAACAGTGCGATTCCACCTAATCCATACAGCGTATCAAATCCATACAGATACCAGGGCAGCTGATACATGATTCCAAATATTCTAAAGATAATAGCAGGCAATACTACAAATCCACATATATCCCCCAGAATACCTCCAAGTATACAGGCTATTGCCGCATATAACAGGTACTTTCTTCGAATCTCCCTGTCTGTAAAGCCCAGTGCCTTATAAGTTCCTATTAGTCCTCTCTCTTCCTCTACCATTCTGGTAATCGTAGTCAGACTGATCAGGATAGCTACGACCAGGAACAGAATCGGGAAAGCTGTTCCCACTGCCTCAATACAGTCTGCATCACTTTGCACATTCATATATCCACTCAGTGCACTCCTGTCCTGAATGTACCACTGTGGCATCTCTATTGCTTCTATATCTGCTCTTGCATCATCAAACTGCAGCTGTGCCTTTGCCATTTCTTCTGCAAGCTTCTGTTCATTTTCCTGTAACTCCTTCTGCGCTTCCTCCAGCGCACTTTGCTGCACTGCCAACTCTTCAGATGGTAGAAAAGCTGCGGCTGCTTCAAGCTGCTGTCTACTTTCAGACAGTTTCAATTTTGCCTCATTTATGTCCTGCTGTGCTTTATCAAACTCTGCATCAGCTTCAGCCTCCGCATCTGCCAGCTCCCTACTGGCATCGCCTGTCAGCTTGTCATAACGTGCCTGCTGCCTTTTATCTTTTACTTCGGTATCAAGGGCTGTAATCTGCTTCTCTATCAGTTCTTTATAAGCATCTGAATAGCAAAGTTCATCCTTTGCATTCTTCACAGTCAGATAAATCGTTGTATAAACATCACTCTCCACTGCCCCCGGCATCACATAAAATGTGTATTCAGCCGCTGTTGTAGAACGAAAGGACATGACACCCTCATGGCTGTCCACATCCATGGGATCTACAATGCTGCCCGTAATCTTATATTCTGTCTGAAGGAAGTTCGGCTCCTCGTCTTCTTCCAGTTCTTCTTTTATGACAAGCGTGTCACCTATTTTCTTTCCCGACTGGGTAAGGTAATTCTCGGTGACAGCAATTTCATCCACCTTTTCAGGCAGGCATCCCTCAATGATATATGGCAGGTTCAGATTACCGGAACTAAGCGTTTTGACCTGTGCTGTCTTATTCTGATGAACCTGTGATTCCAGTCCATCTGCATTCTCCAGCGTTACCTGTACTACCTCACTATAGACGCCTTCTGCCTGCTCAATCTCCTCCATGGATTGTAATGCTTCCACATCCTCTGCGGTCAGCCCCATGGTCGATACAATACTGATATCATATAAATTCTGACCATCATAAAATGCATCCGCTGTATGTCTCAGATCTGAACACGCCGCCCTAAGCCCACTCAGCATCGTAACACCAAGTGCCGTGATCAACAGCAGTGAACCGAACCTCTTCTTCTCTCTTCTGACCGTCCGCCAGATATCCTTACTGTATGCTTTATTCATCTCATATGTATCCTTTCTATGACCTGCAGGCTTTGAACCGCAGGCACACACTTTCTACCATTCAATTTCAGAGATTGGTGTTGGATGTTCATTGGTTGTCATCTGTGTCACTTTGCCACTCTTGAAACGTATCAGCCTGTCTGCCATGGGCGCCAAGGCTGAATTGTGTGTGATAAGAAGCACTGTAATATTGTCTTTTCTGCAAGTGTCCTGTAAAAGCTGCAATATCTGCTTACCCGTATTGTAATCAAGTGCCCCTGTCGGCTCATCACAAAGCAGCAGCTTGGGATTCTTTGCCAATGCACGGGCAATAGACACTCTCTGCTGCTCTCCACCGGAAAGCTGCGCCGGGAAATTATTCTTTCTCGCTCCCAGTCCCACCTTTTCCAAAGTCTGTGCGGCATCCAGTGAATCCCTGCATACCTGTGCCGCCAGCTCAACATTCTCCAAAGCGGTCAGATTCGGCACTAAATTATAGAACTGAAAAACAAATCCGATATCATTACGCCGATACCCTACCAGTTGTTTTTTATTATATTGTGTAATATCATTTCCATCCACAATGATCTGACCTGCACTGGCAGTATCCATTCCCCCAAGAATATTAAGGGCCGTCGTCTTCCCAGCTCCCGATGAGCCAAGGATCACCGCCAGCTCGCCCTTCTCTACATAAAAGCTTGCATCATCCAACGCTTTAATAGATGCCTCTCCACTTCCATACTCTTTTACAATATGATTAAATTCTATATATGGCATATATTTGTACCCTCATCTTTCTGTTCACTCATACATCATTTTCATACACTTTCTATATACATCTTATTTCATCCTGAAATATTGTCAAATTAAATTTTTGTTTTCCCAATCCCCTCTCTCCCCTACCTACTGGATTTTTCCCCTTTTATTTCGTATAATGAAATCATAGATTAGCGCATAATCTATATAGCAGCAAATGATACAAATTATATCTTTATAATTACCGCGAAACGCCCACTTGAACAGGAGGATTACACATGGGATTTTTAACAGGAAAAACAGCCATTATCACAGGTGCAGGACGCGCCGTATTAAGTGACGGACGCTGCGGTTCTATTGGATATGGAATCGCCACCGCCTATGCCAAAGAAGGTGCCAACCTCGTCATTACAGGCAGAAATGTTGCCAAACTGGAAGCTGCCAAAGAAGAACTGGAGAAGAACTACTCCATTAAAGTACTGACAGTACAGGCAGACGTCAATGCAGGCGCTGATAACGAAGCCGTAGTAAATCATGTAATAGAAGAGACCATCAAAGAATTTGGACGCATCGACGTCCTCATTAATAATGCCCAGGCATCCGCTTCCGGAGTTCCTCTGGCAGAGCATACGACAGAACAGTTCAATCTTGCCCTTTATTCAGGACTCTATGCTGCTTTCTACTATATGAAAGCCTGCTACCCGCATCTGGCTAAGACCAAAGGCAGCGTCATCAATTTTGCCTCCGGTGCCGGATTGTTCGGTAACTTCGGTCAGTGCGCCTACGCCGCTGCCAAAGAAGGCATCCGCGGTCTGACCAGAGTTGCAGCTACAGAATGGGCAAAAGACGGCATTAACGTCAATATCATCTGCCCTCTGGCATGGACTGCACAGCTTGAACAGTTCCAGAAAGCCTATCCTGATGCTTTTGAGAAAAATGTGCATACTCCACCCGCAGGACATTTCGGTGATGCCGAACTTGAGATTGGCAGAGTATGCGTACAACTGGCATCTCCTGACTTCAAGTATATGACTGGTGAGACACTTACCCTGGAAGGTGGTCTTGGTCAGCGTCCCTAGTACATCGTTCTGCAAATAACTAATTATGGTAAGAAATCATGCAAACTTCTTGAATTTGCAATCATGCGTGTTATAATAAATTGGAACTGTTCAGCGCTATGCGAATGTGCTTCTGGATAGTTCCAATTTTGTTTGAATACACTCGTAATGAGAGGAGAAATATATATGGATAACTTAATGATTCCCAAGAATTATCATTCTGCGTTGAATCTGCATGATACCCAGATTGCCATTAAGACCGTAAAGGATTTCTTCCAGAATCTTCTGGCTGAACGTCTGAATCTGGTCCGTGTGTCTGCCCCTTTATTTGTAGATCCCACCTCAGGTCTGAATGATAACCTGAACGGTGTGGAACGCCCTGTTACCTTTGATATTAAGGAACAGAACGGCAGAGAAGCAGAAGTCGTACAGTCTCTTGCCAAATGGAAAAGATACGCGCTCAAGAAATACGGCTTTGGATATGGCGAAGGTATTTACACCGATATGAATGCCATCCGTCGTGATGAAGTAGCAGACAATACACATTCCATCTTTGTGGACCAATGGGATTGGGAACGCATCATCACAAAGGATGAGCGTAATCTTAATATTTTGAAGGAAACTGTAAAGACTGTATACAAGTGCCTTCGTAAGACAGAGAAATTCATGGCAATCCAGTATGATTATATCGAAGAGATTCTTCCTCATGATATTTTCTTTGTAACAACCCAGGAATTGGCTGAGATCTTCCCTGACTACACACCTAAGGAAAGGGAATTCTATATTGCAAAGGCAAAAGGCGCTGTCTGCATCATGCAGATCGGTGATGCTATGGAGAATGGAGAACCTCACGACGGTCGTGCTCCGGACTATGATGACTGGTCTTTGAACGCAGATATCGTAGTATATTATCCGGTTCTGGATATCGCTCTGGAATTATCTTCCATGGGTATTCGTGTTGACAAGGATGCATTGTTATCCCAGTTAAAGAAAGCAGGCTGTGAAGAGAGAGCTTCTCTTCCTTATCAGCAGGCTGTTATCAATGAAGAACTTCCTTTCACCATCGGCGGTGGTATCGGTCAGTCACGTATCTGTATGTTCTTCTTGAGAAAAGCCCACATCGGCGAAGTACAGTCTTCTCTGTGGCCTGACGAAATGGCAGCTGAATGTGAGAAACATGGAATCCAGTTATTATAGGAGTCGATATACATGGTTAAGCATATTATATTATGGCAGTTAAAAGATGAGTTGACCACTGAACAAAAGGCAGAGGTCAAAGCTGGCATCAAGGCTGGTCTGGAAGGATTAAAAGGCAAAATTGAGGGATTAACTGATGTTCATGTCAATATTGACTGCCTCCCCTCTTCCAATGCAGATGTGATGCTGGATACAACTTTTACAGATGCAGAAGCATTGAAGAATTATGCAGTACACCCGGAACATGTAAAGGTTGCTGACGGTAAAGTCAGACCCTATACCAAGGTTCGTGTCTGCATGGATTATGAAATCTAGTCTTCGTATAACAAAAGGAAGCTCTCCAAATGGAAAGCTTCCTTTTTGATTACCTTTAATCAACTTTCAATATCAGGTTCAGTACTCTCTTAGCACAGGTTTCAAGCTCTGCTCTTGTGATGATACCCTTATGTAAGGCTTCCATCAATCTCTCCGGGAATCCGGTTGCCATCTTGATATCATTGCCTGCTGCCACTTCCTTATAATGTTCCCCGTTGGTCCACCAGTCAGTCGTAACAGCACCTTCAAATCCCCATTCACCACGAAGTACATCTGTCAGTAATTCATGATTCTCTGAGGTTCTTCTGCCATTTACAATATTATAAGAAGACATGATAGCCCATGGATTTGCTTCTTTTACAATGATTTCAAAGGCTTTCAGATAAATCTCACGAATCGCTCTCTCTGATGCTCTGGAATCACTGTTCTTACGGTTCGTTTCTTTATTATTCAATGCAAAATGCTTCACTGTTGCGCCAACATGATTACTCTGAATACCCTTGACCATGGCAGATGCCATTTTACCCGTCAGATAAGGATCTTCTGAATAATACTCAAAGTTGCGTCCGCACAGAGGACTTCTATGGATATTTACAGCCGGTGTCAGCCATACTGCAATATTATTCTCTTTTACTTCTGCACCTCCGGCAGCACCTACCTGCTGTGCCACTTCCGGATTCCAGGTGCAGGCAATCAGGGTAGAGCAGGGCCATGCTGTCGTGCATACACCACACTCCGGGCTGATACGAAGTCCTGCCGGGCCATCCGCAGTCATGATATTCGGTACGCCATAATCAGGAAGATTACCAAAACCAAAGGTATTGGCAACACCAGTATTAGGCTGTCCACCTAATAATTCTGCTAACTGCTCATCAGATAATTGTGCCATGAACTCCTCTAATGTAATCTTACCCTCTGCAGCTTCTATCAGGAAATGATGCTGCTTATCCGGTGTCTTATCTCCCCATAAGCGCCATCTTGCCCGTCCTTCTGTCTTTGGCGCAAAGGCTTCCATTTCCTCTGTCGTCATCTTTTCCAGCTCATTGGCATCTGTATCTACCGGTTCTGTTGTTTCCAGTTCTTCATAAGTACCGTCTGCCAGCATACGTTTTGTCAAAGATGTGGGTGCCAGACGAGAAGTAAGCTGCTGTGTCACGATGTCTTTTGCTGCTGTATACACGGTTGCATTCTCCACTGCATCTCTCACAGATGTACCAATATAGAATCTGTATTCTCCCTGTTCCAGTACATACGCAGACTTGCAGACCTTACCACAATCATCATAGGATGCCATATCTGCAATCTTCCAGCACAGTGTCATAAGCTGTGTCTCTCCAGGCTGTAACAGTCTTGTCTTGGCAAAAGCACACAGTACTCTGGCTGCCTTACCAAGCTTGCCCTGTGGTGCACCATAATATGCCTGTACGACTTCCTTACCAGCCATATCTCCTGTATTCGTCACAGATACCATGCATCGGATCTGATCCTCTTCTATACTGATCTGACTCTCGCCCAATACAAACTGTGTATAAGATAAACCAAAGCCAAACGGATAATTGACCTTCTCCTTTGCTCCCGGTATCGTCTCAAAATAGCGGTATCCCACATAAATATCATCTGTATATTCTACATACTTCTCTGACTCATGGAAATTATAAGTAGACGGATAGTCATTTAATTCTCTGGCAAAGGTATCAGAAAGCTTACCACTGGGATTGCCCTCTCCTGCAAGTAACTCTGCTGTAGCAAGACCACCTTCCATACCGCCCTGCCATGCCATTAACACACTCTGTATCTGTGCATCATCATGGAACCATGAAGTATCTACCATACCGCCTACATTCATAACAACAATGACCCTGGCAAAATTCTGCTTTACCGTATTCACCATTTCCTGCTCTGCATGAGTCAGATAAAAGTCACCATCTTCAAAAATCTCTGCGCTGCGGCGTGCCATTTCTTCCTCGCTTGCCCAGATATTCTTATTCTCTGTCTCTACAATACTCTTTCTGTCCCAGCCTTCACCTGAGAATCGGCAAATAGAAATGACAGCCGTGTCAGTATATGCTTTTGCTTTCTGTAACAGCTCCTGTGGAACCTGTGGTTCTATGGTCATGCCCGGTACTCTGCCTGCCTTGTACTGTTCCTTCACATTCTCACGATAGAAGTCAGCCAGCTCTTCATATACACTGATCTTTCCCTTTAAAGCCTTGATCCCTTCATAGAGATTTCTGGTATAGGCAACTGTAACATCACCGCTGCCGCCGCCACCTTTTACATAATCAAAAGTAGCCTTGCCAAAGAGTGCAACTTTAGCTCCTGTCTGTAATGGCAGTACATGCTGCTCGTTTTTTAACAATACCATGCCTTCCTTGGCAGCGTCCTTTGACAAAGTGATATGTTCCTTGTCTGCTGTGACTCTTGCGCCATTTTCTCCCAAGCCTACTCCTGGCTGGTAATTGACTCTCGCCCATTTACGATTCATTCCTGATTCCTCCTTTTTGTTCTCCCCTGTCGTATATCTTTAGTGTATCATGAAATACACCAATTTCAACTCCCCATTTGGGGATTCTGCGGCAAAATAATTGTAAATCTCGTACCCAGTCCCTCTCTGCTTACAATCTGGGCATAACCATGGTGTTTCTCAATAATCCACCTGGCAATAGACAGTCCAAGCCCCGTTCCTCCAGTCTTACTGTTGCGTACCGCATCTGCACGGTAGAATCTGTCAAAGGCATGCTCCACATCCTTTTGTGCCATGCCAATTCCATTATCCTGTATCTCATAGAAAGGGGCATTGGTTACTTTATCATCAGTAAGCAGCCCCACACGAATTACTATGTCTTCTCCCTGTGGCGTATATTTTGCCGCATTGTCAATCAGAATTCTGGCAGACTGCTTCAACATGTCTGTATCAGCCCATACGTAGCCATTGCCTTTTTCCTCATAACGGTAGTGATGTTTCTCATCAATCATGACAGATTCCTCATAGACTTCTCTCATGATATCGTTAAGACTGCATGACTTCATATCCAGTGTCTGACGGTTGGAGTCTCCCCTTGCCAGGAATAGAAGCTGTTCCACGAGCTTCTGCATATGCTCTGACTCATTCTTAATTGCTTCAATGGACTCTGTCAGTATTGCCTGATCGTCCTTTCCCCAGCGGTCCAGCATATTGACATATCCCTGAATAACTGCGATTGGTGTACGCAGCTCATGGGAAGCATCTGATACAAACTGTACCTGCTGCTTATAAGAAGCACGCATACGTTCCAACAGATCATTCAGTGCATTCTCAATACCAGCCAGATCTTTGTCATGCATCTGGATCTTTGCATCTTCCCTTTCTACTTTAAGGCTGCTGATGGCATCCTCCAGATCATGATATTTGCTCTCATCAAAGGCAGATTCATCAAAAGACATTTCACTCAGTTCCTGTGCCTTCGCTGCAAGCTCATTTAAAGGGCGAAGCTCTCTACGTACAGAATACGTACCTCGCATCAGTTTCTTGATAATCTCCACCAGTTCCCAGACCAGGACGACGCATCCACCTATCATGAACCATATCAGCCATGGACCTATCTCTACCAGATAATAGACGCTGCTTCCTTTATGTCCTACCTGATAGACCATATCCCAGACAGAAGTCTCTATCATAAGCTTTCTTGCATATGTAATATCGAATCGTCCTGCCAGCTGTACATCCAGTCCATAGATCATCACCGCTGCCAGCACAATGCAGACCAGTATATCCACCCACAGATATGCTAACAGCATAGAGCCTACATTCTGCAGATTGATCTTCCTTGCTATGGATGTTACTCTCTTCTCTTCTTTCCTCTCATTCATGGATATCCTCACTCATCATCTCTGATTACATATCCTACACCACGCACTGTCTGTATCCATTTCACCTGATACACATCATCCAGCTTACTGCGCAGATACCGCACATATACGTCTATAATATTTGTCTCTCCCAGATAATCATATCCACATACCTTCTCCAGCAGTGTTTCTCTGGAAATGACGATATTCTTATTCTCCAACAATACACGAAGCAGCTCGAACTCCCTGTGGGTAAGTTCAATTCTGTCCTCTCCATAGGTAACTTCGTATCGCTGTACATCCATATTCAGTCCCTTACATGTCAACTGGCTTCCTTTTTGTATGACTCCTGTATTCTTCCTCTTCTTCAGTGCCAGACGGATCCTCGCCAGCAGTTCTTCTATGGCAAAAGGCTTGGTCATATAGTCGTCTGCACCACCATCCAGACCTGCCACCTTATCCATGACAGTATCTCTTGCAGTTAACATAATGACAGGCATGTCAGAATTTTTACGAAGTCTGCGCAGCACTTCAAAACCATTTAATTCAGGAAGCATAACATCCAGTACCATCAGTGCATACTGTCCTGTCAATGCCTTATCCAGTCCCTCCCTGCCATTGGATGCCTTATCTGCTTCATAGCCCTCATGTCGAAGCTCCAGTTCCAGAAATCTGGCAATCTTTTCTTCATCCTCTACAATCAAAATTCTATTATCCATATATGAACCAAACCTTTCAGTATGCAAAGAAGGCGCAGTCCCTGCGCCTTTTGCCCTTTTATTTACTTCTCGTCCTTAGATACTGCCTGACTGAATCCGTTCTTAATATTCTCTGCTGTTTCTGCGGCTGAATCCATTGCCTTATTAATATCCAGATCTACTGCATGCATGTCCGGTCCCTGAAAATGATATCGCATATTCAGGAATAATCCAATGATAAGCAGTGGAAGTACTACCCAGAATGCGAAGAGCAGAAGCAATACCAGTACAGTGATTGGAATTCTGAATATTTCCTTGTCGTCTTTCTCTACACAGAAGCTGTTGGAATTGCCCATGTCCAGAATATGACTGCACCATTTGGCGAATCGATGCATGGAATCCTTGAAATTGCTCCTGCGTTCCTCTTTTCCATCATCTATAACTTCACCAACACATCTCTCTGTCTTCGTGGAATATTCTGCCCTTTGGGATTCCCTGGTCTTACCGTTCTTCTCCAGATAGATCATGGCATCCAGTATATCCCAGTTGCTGTTCTCCAATGCTTCCTTGGCTTCCTCATACGTAACGTTTGCATGTTCCCTTAATTTTTCAACCTTTTCAAAATTGTCCATTTCTTTATCCTCTCTTTTTCTCTTTTTTCTTTGTTGTTGATGATGTTATCATATCCCAACTCTTTAAAAGAAAAATGCAGAAAAGATTAAAATCAGATTAATAATCACTGTAATAATATTAATTTATGGTGCAGACACTCAAAGCCTGCCTGTGTTACATCTCCCAGGTATTCTCCGTCTGCGTGCAGCACCATAGGCTTACTCATGGCAAGCTCCATGCGCTGCACATTCTCTACGTCGAAGCCTTTGATATTCTCATGTCTGGCTGCTACGAGAAAAGGCAGACACAGGAAAGTGCGCCACTTGGGAATCCCGAAAGCACTGCACACAGACAATAGCCCGTCTGTATAAGAGGCATGCGGCGCCATAGGAACCCCACCCCCCTCTGCTCTCAGGTTCATGACCGCAGTAAAGATTACTTTATTCTTATCTACTGTCTGCTCCTGTTGCTCTTTTCCATAATATGTATATGTGACCTGTGCCGTATCCATGGTAAAGAGTGTCTGCACTGTCAGTAACAGGTATGTGAGCTTGCCCAGATGAATCTTATTTAAAAACTTCTTTAATCCTGATTGTAATGCCTTTTTACACACAATCGCATCCAGTCCTGCGCCTGCACTGATTCCAAAGATTCTAGGAGTATCTGCTCCGGGCCAGCTTACCTGCCCCAGGTCAATTCTTTCTGGTGCTTTTCCTGTCTGCTGTTCCTGTTCTATGCAGGATAAGATATTCTCCAATGCTGTCCCTGGATCCTTGGGCAGTCCGATTCCCCGTCCAAAATCATTACCGGAGCCTGTGGGTATCACACCCAATCTCACCTTATCAAAATCCGTAATGCCATTTAATACTTCATTTACTGTGCCATCACCGCCCAGAACGACCAGATAGACCACATCCCGTGGCAAGGCTGCAATATGCGCGGCAAGGCTGGTAGCATGTCCCTTATGCTTCGTCTCATACGCCTTGTATGCAATTCCTTTTTCTATCAGAAGCCCACGCACCAGCTTCCATACCTCTGCTGCCTTTCCGGTGCGTGCGCCCTCATTTACGATAAAATAAATCTCCTGACAATTCCTCATCTGTACCTCCCCATAGTCTCTGCTATGCTACAGCCTAATTCCACATAATCCCAATATCCAGTAAATCAGTCCCAATACCCAGCTTGTAAAGATTCCATACAGAATAACCGGCCCTGCAATGGTGAATATTTTACATCCAATACCAAATACCTGTCCTTCCGTCTTATACTCAATGGCAGATGCCACCACAGAATTGGCAAATCCGGTAATTGGCACAAGTGCGCCTGCACCGCCCCATTTTACAAGACCTCCATAGAGATTAAATCCTGTAAGCACTGCACTGAGCAGGATTAACAGCATGGAGCACCAGCCTGCCGCCAGATCCTTATCCAGTCCGAACCGGTTCATTGCCATATTTACAATGAACTGTCCAATACAGCAGATAGCGCCGCCCATGACAAATGCTTTTCCCATCTGTAACCACAGATTCGTCTTTGGTGAGATCTGTTCTACATAATCCTGAAACTCTTTTACCTTTTTATCCATGACTTATCCTCTTTATATCCGGTTTTAGTCATAGTTATCCCCGGTTTCTTATATATTATACACCTTTTGCGTCTTTTAGAGAACAATATAAGCCTCTGCATGTTACAAATGCCGTAAGCAGTTCTGCCACTGGAAAAGCCAGCCACACACCCACCATGCCAAAGCATATGGACATGACTACTGCACAGACGCTGATTGCTATAAACCCTCTCAAAATGGATGCGGCAAAAGCCCATCCAGCCTTCTCCGTTGCACTTAAAAATCCGGTTCCTACTATATTGATGCCTGCAAATAAAAATCCGATAAAATACAGCTTAATGCCCGGCACTGCATAAGATGCCAGCTGTGCATCCTGCTCTCCATTAAAGATTGCTACGATACCTTCTGCACCTGCCATAATTCCCAGAATGATCGCTGCTGCCATAATCAATGCCAGTATGATACCAAGACGTAATACCCTTGTAGTAGTTTTCTTATCGCCTTTTCCATAGAATTCACTGAGAATCGGCTGACATCCCTGGGAAATTCCATTGAATACAGATACTGCTACCAGTGCAGTATTGGCAACCACTGCGTAAGCTGCCACCCCGACATTACCAGCCAGTCCCAGAATCAGCGTGTTAAATACTGCTGTCGTCACACCGGAGGATATCTCTCCTACAAAAGCCGCTACGCCCAGCTGACAGGACAATACCAGCCTGCGGATAGATGGCTTCACCGGACAGAACCGTATCGTATTGTCTTTTGCCCCAAAATGCATACTACAGATCAGGATTCCTACCACCGGTGAGACTGCCGTAGCCAGTGCCGCACCTGCCATCCCCAGCTTCAGTGGGAACATCAGCACATAATCCATGACAATGTTGAACAGGCTGCTGCACAAGGTCGCAGCCATTGCCAGTGAAGGCGCTCCATCATTTCTTACAAAGGCATTGAACACATAATTACACATGAAAAAAGGCGCAAACAGCATAAATATCCTGGTATAGATGGTTCCGACCTCAATAATCCTCTCATCTGCCCCAAGTAGTGCCATAATCCCGTCAGCCCATATACCGCCTGCCAGCATAAAGGGCAGACTGCATATACACGCCCAGAATAACGCATTGGTAAAATATGTATCTGCTTCTACATCTGCCTTTGCCCTCAATATCTTAAAACGTGTGGCAGAGCCTACGCCGATCATAGAACCGATGGCAAAGATCAGACTGTACAGCGGAAGGACCAGGTTCAGTGCCGTGATTCCATCTGCCCCCTGTGCCTTCGATATAAAGAAAGTATCTGCCAGAATATACAGGGATATTCCAATCATCCCCATAATATTCTGTGACACGTATTTTGCAAACATTTTATTGACTGACATTTCTTATGCTCCTTTATCCTTCTTCTCTCGTACTCTTTTCCTATTACTGGGCAGTTTCAAAGATTCTCATGCAGAAATATAACAACGAGCCTACTAACTTGCCCACTGCTATCGCCAGTACTACAATCCCAAGTCCATGACGAAAGCCTATTCTTCTTGCTAATATGGGAATAGAATCCAGCATCTCTGCAATAGCAAGCGCAAGGCAGCCTACAAACATTCCTGAGAACACTCCAATAATCACCAGTGCCAGCACTGTCAGGCTCTGATATGCCCACATGGGCAGCTTCTGCATGTACTGCCCGATCTTATAAGGGAACTGAAATACACTGAACAGACAGCCTGCCACTGATCCTGCTATAATACATTCCTCATAGAACAGCTCATGTCTGGCAGTATCTGTCCTTCCTGCAAATCTGGGAATAAGACCTACTACGAACAACACTGTAAACACACCGCCAGCCACCATAATACCAAAGCTAAAACCAAATACAGCCAAAGGAATCTCTCTAATCCACGTCAACTTCCATTCCCTCCCGCTCTGCAGTCTCAACCAGTGTGGTATTCACATCTCTCTCATAATTGCGCATTTCTACTTCCAGTGGAGTGGGGTCAATTGTAATACGTCTTCCGCCCACATGATTATAGAATACTATAATTCCCAGACACAGTCCAATGGAATATGCAATTTCCAGAGTGGTACAGCCCTCTGACTCTCTTCCTGTCACAATCTCGTAGATTCTCATGAATACATTGGAGATACCAATATCATTATGATACGCCATAATGGTAAACGCCGTTCCAAAGAAGCTCACTGCTGCCACCAGAATGATTTTCCATACCACCAGAGGTCCTTTGTATTTCTTCTCCGGTATTTTCTCCATTACAATAGCACTCTCACCAATGCTCTCCACTGTGATTCCAGGTGACATCTGTGTCAGTTTTTCAATAATCTTCATCATACTGATAACAGCTCTTGTGCCCCCTCCTTCATGGAACTTATGAATCCTCATGGCATTGGCTTTGGCACGGATGGCACTGTCCTCACAATAAATGCTGGCAGCATCTCCCAGAAGCACTTCATCCTCCTGTGCTTCTACATTTCGCCTTGCCTGAATATATAATGTCACATTACCCATGGCTACTACCTGCTTTCTCTTTCTTTTTCACAGGATAGTATCTCCATTTGCAGTTTTCCTATTCGTCAGATACTGCTTTCATTACCGTAATCTGTCCATCCTCTATTCCATGCATATGTCTGCTATCCTGTCTGAATCGCTCCAGATACTCCCACACTTCCTGCGTGATTCTCTCTCCTGCATACAGAATGGGAATTCCCGGCGGATATGGTGCTACCATCTCACCTGCAATCCTTCCTACCGCCTGTTCCCAGGGGATTCTCTGCGTCTGCGCAAAATACGCCTGTCTTGGTGTCATTACCTGTTGTGGCTGACATGGAATCTCCTGATTGTGTGTCTCTTTCCAGTTTCTATTTATGACACATGTGTCACTTAATAATTTCTGACTGATACTGCGGCATGCACTGATAAGGCGGTCTATCTCTTCTCTGGTATTGGCATACGTAACGATTGCCAGCACATTCTCATAGTCAGCCAGCTCCATATTGACTGTATATTTCTGGAAAAGGCATTCTTCCAGATCAAAGCCTGTCAATCCCAGCTTCTTTGCTGTAATCACAAGCCTGGTCGTATCAAGACCTGCAATTCCAGCCTGTCCTACCACTTCAGTTCCCATGCATGCAAAGCCTGCAATCCTATTGATCTGCTCTCTGGCATAAGACGCCAGAGCAAGGGCCTGCTGCATCATTTCCCTGCCATGCATGGCAAGCTCATATCTTGCACAATCCAGAGAGGTCATAAGCAGATAGTTAGGGCTGGTACTCTGTACAATATGCAGTGCACTTGTCACCCTGTCCATATCGACCAGGCTGGAATGTACATGCAGTACGGAGCTTTGCGTCAATGCTCCTGTTACCTTATGCATACTCTGCACACACATATCTGCGCCCTGTTCGATAGCCCCCTGTGGCAATGCTTCATGGAAATACACATGGCCTCCATGTGCCTCATCTACCAGCAGCATTGCACCATGCTCATGACATACCTGGGCAATCGCCCTCAGGTCTGAAGTAATCCCATAATAGCTGGGACTTACCATGAACAAAGCCCTGCATCCCGGATGCTCCTTGAAACAACACTCCACATCCTCTGGGGTAATGCCGCCCTGTATGCCCCATTCGCCTAATACCTTTGGGGACACATACACAGGTCTGGCTCCTGACATAATCAATCCCATCATAGCTGACTTATGGGCATTTCTGGCAATCATGATTTCCTGTCCTTCCAATGCTCCCGCCAGAATCATTGCCTCATTCCCACAGGTGGAACCATTCACCAGAAAGAAACTACGGTCAGTATGATATAATTCCCCAAGCAGCTGCTGTGCTTCCCTGATTGCACCCTCCGCCTGATGCAGATCATCTGTATAAGGTGTCTCCGTCACATCATAGGCAAAGATTTCTTCACCTACCTTATCAGTCCATCGGCTGCTGATTCCTTTCTGTAATCTATGTCCCGGTATCCTAAAGTACGCCGGCTTCGTATGAATAAACTCCCCTATTGCATCCAACAGGGGAGTCTTATTTTGATCCATCATTTATTTACTCCTGTTTCCTTTTTCTGTTTCTTTTTCCGTTTCTTTTTTCTGTCCTGTTTTTCCTATCTTATCATGCCTCCATATTGTTTGCAATGTACGTACCCCATTGAAAAAGACATCATGGCATGCTAAAATAGCCTTGTTAAGATTTAAACAAACAAGGAGAAATTATCATATGCCATATATATACGAAACCCATTTACACTCATGTGTTGCCAGCGCCTGTGGACGCAGCGAGCCTGAAGAATATATTCCCTATTATAAGAAGCTTGGCTACAGCGGCATCTTTGTCACAGACCACTTCTTTAACGGCAATACCTGTATTCCTGATACCCTTCCCTGGGAGGAAAGGGTCAACCGTTACTGTCTCTCCTATGAAAGAGCCAAAGCAGAAGGAGATAAGCAGGGCTTTTCCGTTTTCTTTGGATGGGAATGCCGCTTTGATGGTGATGAATTTCTGGTATACGGTCTGGACAAGGCATGGCTGCTTGCTCATCCTGAAATAATGACCTGGGATCACATTACCCATCTGGAACAGATTCACAAATACGGTGGTCTGGTAGTGCAGGCTCATCCTTTCCGGGAAAGAGATTACCTCTCCAGAGTGGATCTGCATCCCTTTCAGTGTGATGCCTTTGAAGTAGCCAATGCCGGCAATCCCTCCTATCAGGACAGACTGGCATACCGATATGCAGTCAAGCATCATATTCCCATGACTGCAGGCTCTGACATTCATCTGGTAGCTCATACCGACAGTGGTAACCTCTACGGTGTTGCTTTTGATACTCCACTTCGTTCTGCCGCTGATTATGTCAACCGCATTAAAGAAGGCAAGAGCTATTCCCTTCATGTACCAGAGGATTTACTGACTCTGACACCTGATGCCCCTAACACCTTGCCTGTTTATCTTTTTGATGAACAGAATCAGGAACACTTCATACCTGATGTAGAAACAATTCTATAGACAGAAAACAGGTCATGGAAAAACTCCATGACCTGTATTTTTTATTCCTCTGTAGTTGTATTCTGTTCTGTGGTACTTTCTTCTGTATCTGTTGTGTCAGCTGTTTCTTCCGGATGAAGCTTTGCTTTGATGGCAGCAATCAGATTCTCAATGGAATCAGCCTGTATCGTTTCTGCCTTTTTCTCTTCTTCCTTTTTCTTGTCAGCTTTCTTTTCTTCTTCTTTCTTAGCCTGCTGTGCCTTCTTGGCTTCCTCTGTACGTTTTTCGTTATGTTTGGCGAAATCCTGAATCAGCTTCACTGCATAGGATACTTTACCATCTTTATCAATGGTAATTGTGAAGCTCTGAATCTTCTTCACATCGTCTCCCAGTTCTTCCTGCATCTTCTTGGAGCTCTCACCAGCTCCATCCAGAATAGCTTCATATTTTTCTCTTACAGATTCATCTGCTGCCATCTGCTCAAGCGCTTCCGGGGAGATCAATACACTGTAATCCTTGGTGCATTTGCTTGCATAATAATCCTGTTCTTCATCGCTGGACCATTCTGCAACTGAAATCTCCATATTGGAGTATTTCGCCTTCAGCTCTTTTAACAGTTTCTTTGCTGCACTACTCAGCTGTACGCCTTCCTGGATTCCATTCTCATCAATTTGCTTATATTTGCTTGTCTGCTGCTGTCTTACCGTACATTTAGGTCTGTCATAACCAGCCTTCTGAAGCTGTCCTGCTTCGCCATTGATCTCTACTGTATCATGGTCTGCATTGGTCTGCTTCTTATCTGTGGTCTTCTCCTTTGTGGAAGTTCCTTTATATTTCAGCTCATCTGCAACTGTATTTGTCTGCTGTGAGAATAAGCCTGTGTTTCCTAATAAAGTATTATAGTTGATTCCATTCATCTCTAAACCCAACCTTTCCATACATCATTACATGCTATTTCCGGCATCCATGCCTTCTTTCATTATATATCGGCGGATTTTTTCTAAAACTTTAGTCCTATTCCCTCTTAATTGGTAACTATTCAGAACCCCATGCGCAAAATCGCATCTTTGATGCTTTACTTTTGCTTATGTGGTTACTTCGCCATATAAATTGTATCAAATATGCTTATAAATAAGCATATTCTGCTTCAATTTGCATGGCTCTGAATAGTTACCTTAATTCATACATTCCCTCATCCGTATGAGAACCTTCTTCTCCAGTCTGCTTACCTGTACCTGACTCATTCCAAGACTTTGAGCAACCTGCACCTGCGTCTTATTTTCATAAAAACGCATGCGGATCAGCATCCTCTCTCTCTTATCCAGCTGATTCATAAGCTGTTCCAGAAGCATCCGGTCCAGCACGCCTTCTCCCTCATCCTGCATGGTGCAGCCGTGTCCTGCCTGCTGCCCTTCCTTGATCATGTCCAGCAGATAGATTTCATTACCGTCAGACTGATATACCGTCCTGTAGATAGATTCCACTTCTCTTCCTGCATCCATTGCCAGTACCACATCTTCCATTGGTACTCCTGATGCTTGGGATAATTCCTTCAGTGTTACCTCCCTGCCCAGCCTGTTATGGAGTTCTTCTCTGGTGCGGTTGAGCTTCCATATATTCTCCTTGATTCCACGGCTTACCTTCACCATGCCGTCATCCCGCATAAAACGTCTCACTTCGCCTGCAATCATAGGCACTGCATATGTAGAAAAACACACGCCATATTCCGTGTCAAATTTCTCAATTGCCTTGAGCAGACCGATTGCTCCCAGTTGAAACAAATCTTCTGTTTCATACCCTCTTCCTGTATATCTTTTTATCACATGGTGTATCAACCCTGCATTTTTCTCGAAAAGTGCTTCTCTTGCTTCCTTGTCTCCCTTCTGTGCCTGTAAGAAAAGCTCCTTCTCATCCATTCCCTACACCTGTGTACTTTTCCACACGGTCGCCTGCATCAGAACCGCCCCTTTAAAAGCCTTCCACATATGTACGCTCGTTCCTTCTCCGGGAGAGCTTGTAACCTGTACCCGATCCATGAATGCTTCCATAAAAGCAAATCCCATGCCACTTCGTTCACTGTCTGCTCTGGTTGTAAACATGGGCTGCATGGCTCTTTCCACATCCTCTATTCCCACACCTTTATCTGTTATCACAACTTCCAATATACCATTCTCCAGGGAAGCCTCCAATATAATCCTCCCTCCATGCTCTTCATAGCCATGCACGATTGCATTCGTTACTGCCTCTGATACTGCGGTCTTCACATCCTGCACTTCCTCCAGAGTAGGGTCCAGCTGCGTCAGAAAAGCTGCTACCACCACTCTTGCCAATCCCTCATTCTCCGATATTGCATCAAACTCCAAACGAATTTCCTTCTTCATCCTCTCAACCTCTTCTCCCTGTCAACTTTCTCATCACACACTCAATTATGCCAATACTTCAATAATAGACGACATACCAGATGCCTTCAGGATTCTCCTGATTCTTTCATCTGCATGAATTGCATATACCTTTCCCCCGAAGCAGGATATCTTACGATACCTGCCGATAATGATACCGATTCCTGAACTGTCCATGAATGTCGTATCTTCAAAGTCAAATACGATATTTCGTACTTTCTCATTCAACAGAAGCCTATCTGCATTCTCCCTGATTCCTGCTGCTCCATGATGATCTACCTCCTGTGGCATTTTAATACACAGATAATTGTCAATCACTGCAAATTGTTCCATACTCCTACCTCCCGGGCATTGCTCTCTTTTTTTCACTTTTCTCCATAAAAGGCGTACAAAAAGGACATGCACCCTCTATGCATGTCCTCTTACGTATCTTATGAATTTGTCTGTGGTCGATCAGCCTTCCAATTCCTTGATATAATTCTCAGATTTTCTGGCTTTCTCCGTGTTCGGGAATAATTCTATTACCTTCTTGTATGTCTCTACAGCCTTGTCTGTGTCTCCGCTTCTGTTATAGGACTGCGCCAGATTATACAGCGCCTCTCCATTGGTGGCATCATATTTGAATGCTTTCTCCAGATTCTCGATTGCAGTATCATATTCTTCTGTTCTGAAAGCTTCATAACCTGTATTGTAATAGCTCTTTGCCACAACCGGTCCCACTGCTTCCAGAATCGTCTGATAGAGCGTCTTAAAGCTCTCTGTTGCATCACTATCCAGATAATCCTGATCGATCAGTTCCAGTTCTTCTGCTATTGTCTGCTCATCTGCTGTCTTATTCATATACATCAGGGCAGCTTCGATCAGATCAGTATTGGCTTCTACAGCCACATTAACTCCCTGTGCTTCGTTGAGACTGCTGCTGAGGCTGTCCTTTTCCTTCGTCAGATCATTGATCTGTTGTGTCAGTTCATCTACCTGCACTGTCTTGGCATCCAGCTGTTCGCTGACAGACTTGAGCTGTTCATTTACCTGACTCTGTGCATGCTGTACTCTTGCCGGCACTACCAAATACCATGCGACTCCCACACCGATTACAACACCGATTATAATGTTAAGCAATGTCTGGAAACCTACAATTTCCTTCTTTCCTACCGGCTGAATCACCGTGTCATTACCACTCTGATATACAATGGCTTCCTTTTTCTTCTTGACACGTTCCTCTTCTGAAGGCATCATGGCTTCCACTTCTTTTATATAACGAAGTGTCATTGTATTGTTCGCATCTATTTTAATGCACTTATCCAACTCTTTCTTTGCCTTGTCCCAATCCTGATTGTTGATATACAACAAAGACAGCAGCTGGCGCGCCTGCAGGAATCTCGGATTCATGGACAATACTTTCTTTAACTGGATCACAGCCAGATCCAGACTATCCTGCTGACAATATAGTAATGCCTGATTGTATTTCTTCACAGTCTGGTTAAAGGTTTCCAGTCTGCCCGGATTATTCTGAATCATATTAATATAATCATCAGCTATATTCTTATCTTCTTTGATATTTTTACTGATGACCCATTCACTGAGAGCAGCTACCACTTCGCCTCTCTCATAGTAAACAAGTCCCAGAAGATTTCTGGCTTCGATATTGTTTTTATTTAATTTCAAGCTCTCTCTAAGACTGGTAATCGCACCTGACAAGTCTCTGACTGATGCTTTATCCAGACCTTCATTATAGAAACGGTTGGAAGCAAACATAATCTTCTTATATAAAGTCACATCAGCTCCGCAGCCGGTACAAAAATTCTTCTCCGATAAACGGCATCCACAGTTATAGCATATCATTTTCTATCGTACCTCTACTCCTCTTCTTCCTTCGCTTCCTTTACCATTTTTACAAGTACATCTGCCATATCTGTTAAATCCTGATTATAAATTGCCTCTTCAGCATCCTCAACCTCTAAGCTGGGATGAAATTTTTTTAACTCTTCTTCAAAATTAATCATTGCAATATATCCTCCGCAAGCCCTGCAAGATACAGGGAACCTACTATATAAAGTGTTCCCACATCTTTCTTTGCCCTTCTACAGAAGTCATATGCATCCCTAAAATCCTCAAAGGCATGCACCGGCTTGTCTGTACGCTGTGCAAACTGCTGTGTAAGCTCTTCTATTCTAACTCCTCTGCTGCCGGGTATCTGTGTGATACAGAACTGGTCAATACAGTCTACTCCCGTCAGCATCTCTATCATACTGTCATATCTCTTATCATTAACGGCTGAAAAAAGTAAAATAACCGGGGATTGTCCGTGCATCAACGCCACAGAATCAATGAAAGCCCTGATACCATCCTCATTATGGGCACCGTCTATGTAGACATTCGGTCTGATTTCTTCCATTCTTCCTGCCCATCGCATATTGTATATCCCTCTTATTATGGATTCCCGGTTTATTCTCTCCAGTGCTCCCTTTTCCTTTAGAAGCTCTGCCCCACATACTGCCATTGCCCCATTCTCAGCCTGATATGCGGCTGTAGTATGTGCTTGTAATCCAATATAACCATAATACCGACTACACACTGAAAAATCAATGCATTTTTTTTGAATTCCATTAATTTTATATGCATTTTTCGACACTTTAAAGCACTCTGCGCCAACCTCTGCTGCCTTCTGCCATAATACGGCAGAAGTCTCCTTCCTCTTGTCGAAATAGACAACGGGTACACCGGATTTTATGATGCCCGCCTTCTCACCTGCAATCTTCTCCAGCGTATCTCCCAGATATGCCATGTGGTCCATGCCAATCTCCGTAATCATGGTCAGGGATGGATGCTCCACCACATTGGTCGTGTCCAGTCTTCCTCCCAGACCGGTCTCCAATACCGTAACTTCTACACCCACTTTGGTAAAAAGCCACAGCATCATGAAGAAAAGCCGTTCAAAATAAGTGGGCTGATAACTTTCCCTATGTTTATGATAACAGTCAATCTGTTCTGCCAGCCAGTTGAAAGCTTCCACGAATTCCTCTTCACTGACCATCTCTCCATCAATCCGAAACCGCTCTCTCGTAGTAACCAGATGGGGTGAGGTAAATAATCCCGTATGATATCCGCTTTCCCTGCAAATGGAATCCATATAAGCACATACAGAACCCTTGCCATTGGTTCCTGCAACATGAATGATGATGCCAAGCTGTGTCTCCTGCAAGCCGGTTCCTGACTCTGCCGATAGAAGATACTGATAGAATCCCCTGGTCTCTTCCAATGGATTCTTCGTTGTAAATCTGGGGACTTCATTCAGATATTGCTCTGCTTCCTTATAGTTATGTGCTCTGTACTCCATATTAATTACCATGCCTTTCCATATTTCTGCATGCTCTAAGCAGAAAGTCGCTTCACGAAATACCTTTCGCAAAACGACCCCCATTTTCATCCATTTATAAATTATTCTATACTACTACCACAGTTCCTGTAATAATACCATTCTGACATTGATATTCCATAAAGCTCGTATCCCTATTAATCACCATATCATGATTATCAATGCTGATGACTACGCCATGATATATATTGCCTTCCACACGGATTTTCGCCTCTCTGGCTGCAAGAACCATGGATTCCATGGCATTTGCTTCTTTCTTGATCTCCATACAGCGTGTGTAGATCTCGTCCTTACGGCGTTTCAATTCTACCAGATGCTTCTGCAACGGTTCACTCAGCTCTCCACTCTGCTGTCTTACACGCATAATCTTAGCCATACTTGCCACTGTATCTTCCAGCTCCTGATTCACTTTACTGTACCGCTCATTTACATCAATACGCTGTTCCATTGTCTCCTGCTTCAGCCCTACATGAAGCCCTGTTCTAATTTCAGACATATTGCCTGCTGTAATACAACTGATTCCAAGCATGCCATGGACAGAACCGCCTGCAATCAGACCTTTCTTACCGGTAAGCGTTACTTTCTGGTCTGCACTGACCTGTGAATTCAATATGACATTAGCCTGTACATTACCCTTGGTCTTTACGGTTGTGTATTCCAGAAACTCTGTGAAAACATCCCCACCTGCTGTAATAGAACCTTTTCCTGCGCCCTGCATGCCTCTCTTGAGACACACATCACCACCCGCAGTAATCGTTGCAGATTCCACAACGCCTTCTACAGTCAGACTCTTACCTGCTTTGATCACAACGCCTGCCTCAACATTGCCGTTGATTACGACATCGCCATTAAAGTCAATGACAGAGTTGCTTGCCAGATCACAGTCCCCCTGTATTTCATGGACTTCTACGATAGAGAGCTTGTTGTCTCCATCATATTCTATTTTACCGGCTTTGACAGCATAATACTCATTCGGATTCTTCTCATTACTGATTCCTTTGCCCGCCAGTGGCCTTAGTTCTTTATAGACGACTCCCTTCTGAGAGCCGCCTGTTACATCCCTGCCGGGGGTTCCCTGTACGGCAGGGTAATACCTTGCCAGCAGATCTCCCACTTCTGCATTCTGAATCAGGCTCATGCTTCTGTAATCTACTGAACCATCTTTCCTGATTGCGGGTTTTCTTTTACCGGTTTCAAAAAAGAATTCATAATGCCCGGCACATCCTTCTTCTCCTGTTTCGCTGACAGCGATTTTAACTTCACGTTCATATATCTTCTTTTTACACATAGCAGCCACATTGGATTCATTAATCCCGGCTACTACCTTATTCTTCTGGAGATATTGGATGATTTCGGTTTTATCATATCCCGCACCTTCCTCAGGTGCACACAAATACAGCCATGCTTCTGTTTTATCATCTGTTATCCTGACATAGGATTTGCTGTTGACCATTGAAACCACCTCCATCGGAGACAAAATCAGCCCCCTATGTCTATTGTAACATTGTTTACTGTAATTGTGCAAGACGTTCTACAACTTGTTGTTTCATTTGTGTATATTTTGACAATTTTTCTTTTTCTTCTGCAATTTTACTCTCCGGTGCTTTGGATAAGAAACGTTCATTGGATAACATTCCATTGACACGCGCCAATTCTCCATCCAGACGCTTGGATTCTTTCTCCAGACGCTCAATCTCCTGCTTGATATCTACCAGTTCTGCAAAAGGAATATAGATATTGGCATTGGCGATTACTACGGATACTGCATCATCAGCAATTCCATTCTTATCTGTCTGAACAGATACATCAGAAGCATAGGAAAGTGTTGCGAAGAACAGTCTGCCTTCTTCAAAAGTCTTTCTGATGTCTTCCTTCTCTGATACTACATATACATGAGCCTTCTTGGAAGGAGCTACGTTCATCTCTGTTCTTACGTTACGGATACCACGGACTGCTTCCTTGATGATCTCGATTGCCTTTTCCTCAGAAGCGAAATTACGTGCCTCGCTGTATTCAGGCCACTTGGAGATCATAATGGATTCTTCTTCTGACTGGATTGTGCAGAAGATTTCCTCTGTGATAAAAGGCATATATGGATGCAGCAGCTTCAGCGCATCAACCAATACTGTCTTTAATGTCCACAATGCTGCATTCTGTGAAGCTGTGTCATCTGAATTGTACAGTCTTGGTTTTACCATTTCGATATACCAGTCGCAGAATTCATCCCAGATGAAATCATAAATCTTCTGAACAGCAATACCCAGTTCGAAGTTCTCCATGTTATCTGTTACTTCTTTTACCAGACTGTTCAGCTTGGAAATGATCCACTTATCAACAGGCTCTAAGGAATCTGACGCATCTGTCACTTCTTTGCCTTCCATATTCATCATGATGAAACGGGAAGCATTCCATACCTTATTGGCGAAGTTTCTGTTTGCCTCTACTCTTTCATAGTAGAAACGCATATCATTACCAGGTGCATTACCTGTAACCAGAGTCATACGAAGGGCATCTGCACCATACTGGTCAATTACTTCCAGAGGATCAATACCATTGCCCAGAGACTTGGACATCTTACGTCCCTGAGAGTCACGAACCAGACCGTGGAACAGAACTGTCTTGAATGGTCTCTCACCCATCTGCTCATAACCTGAGAAGATCATACGAATAACCCAGAAGAAGATGATATCATAACCTGTTACCAGTACATCTGTAGGATAGAAATAATCCAGATCTTCTGTCTTGTCAGGCCATCCTAATGTGGAGAAAGGCCACAATGCTGATGAGAACCAGGTATCCAGTGTATCAGGGTCCTGTGTAAAGTGCTCACATCCACACTTAGGGCATACCTTAGGCATTTCCTTGGCAACAACGATCTCACCGCACTTATCACAATAATATGCAGGAATTCTGTGTCCCCACCAGAGCTGTCTGGAGATACACCAGTCCTTGATATTATCAGTCCAGTTGAAATATGTCTTGTCCATTCTTTCAGGAATCAGCTTGATCTCACCATTCTTTACTGCCTCTACAGCCGGTTTAATCAGCTCATCCATCTTAACGAACCACTGCTGTTTTACCAATGGCTCAATCGTAGTCTTACAACGGTCATGTGTGCCTACATTGTGGCTGTAATCCTCAATCTTAACGAGAAGTCCCATCTCATCCAGTTCTTTTACGATGGCTTCCCTTGCTGCATAACGATCCATACCTGCGAACTTACCACCATTTTCATTAATGGTAGCATCATCATTCATAATGTTGATGATCGGCAGATTATGTCTCTTACCTACTTCAAAGTCGTTAGGGTCATGGGCAGGTGTAATCTTAACAACGCCTGTACCGAATTCCATATCTACGTAAGTATCTTCTACGATAGGAATCTCACGATTCATAATAGGAAGTAATACCTTCCTGCCCTTCAGATGTGTATAACGCTCATCATCAGGATGAATGGCTACTGCGGTATCACCCAGCATAGTCTCAGGTCTTGTTGTTGCAAAAGTCAGATACTCTCCTGACTGTGTTCCATCCTCATTCAGAATAGGATACTTAATATGCCAGAAATGTCCAGCCTGATCCTCATATTCAACCTCTGCATCAGAAATAGAAGTATTACATACAGGGCACCAGTTGACAATACGTGAGCCCTTATAGATGTAGCCTTTCTCATGCATCTTGCAGAATACTTCTGTTACAGCCTTGTTGCAGCCCTCATCCATGGTGAAACGTTCTCTGTCCCAGTCACAGGAGGAACCCAGCTTCTTTAACTGGCTGATGATTCTTCCGCCATATTCCTTCTTCCAGTCCCATGCACGCTCCAGGAACTTCTCACGTCCCAGATCATGCTTGTCAATACCTTCCTCTTTCAGCTTCTGGATAATCTTGACCTCAGTTGCAATACTTGCATGGTCAGTACCAGGCTGCCAAAGTGCATTATATCCCTGCATTCTCTTAAAACGAATCAGGATATCCTGCATGGTATTATCCAGCGCATGTCCCATATGCAGCTGTCCTGTGATATTTGGGGGTGGAATTACGATAGTAAATGGTTTCCTGCTTCTGTCTACTTCTGCATGAAAGTATTTCTTATCAAGCCACTTCTGATAAATTCTGTCTTCCAGACCATGTGGATCATAGGTCTTAGCCAATTCTTTGCTCATGGTTTTCTTCCTTTCTCTTTTTAAAAAGTCTACATGATTCCATGCATCTGCATTGTGAATCATGACTCTGCTCATTCGCGCAAAAAAACCCTTCACCGGATTTCCGGCAAAGGGCGTGTTAACGCGGTACCACCTTTGTTCAAACAATAAATTGTTCCTCTTATAGGATCTCTATCAAAATCCTGTCCGATAACGTGGACGAAACGTGAATCCTTACTTCCATATAAATACTTTTATATAAATACTTCAGGACTCCGGTTTCAGAGCTACCTTCTCTATCCTTTCCTTAAAAAGATCTTACAGCCAATGAATCTTTCTCTCTGATAAGGGGTAATAGATACTCCTCTCTGGCACTACCTTTTGCTTCTATTATACTATCGCAGTCCCAAGTCCTTTGTCAAGTGAAAAAAAACCATTGACAATCTATATTATACGCTGTATAGTATAGGCACAAGCAATATTATACAGCATATAATATTATACAATATTATACGTGCAATATAGAGGAGATGAGTCCATGGTATTTAATACAGGTTCCACACTGCTGGATGCCATTGTCCTTGCCGTTGTCTCCAAAGACCCGGAGGGAACCTACGGATATAAGATCACACAGGATGTACGGGAAGTTATTGAATTAAGTGAATCAACCCTGTATCCGGTTCTTAGACGTCTGCAGAAGGATGAATGCCTGAGTACTTACGATAAAGAATGCGCAGGGCGTAACCGGCGATATTACCGCATCACTGACAAAGGTATTACACAGCTGCAGATGTATGAGACTGAATGGATCAATTATTCATCCAAAATAACAAGTGTATTTGAGGGAGGTATTACCCATGTGTAAAAATGAATTTATAGACCGGCTGGCGCAGCTGCTTGCTGATATCCCACCTGAAGAACGTGATGAAGCGCTCACCTATTATCGTGAATATATTGAAGATGCCGGACTTGAAAATGAAGAAGCCATTATGCAGGAATTAGGCTCACCCGAAGAGATTGCTGCTGCCATTAAGGTAGATTCAGATTACCGATCTTCCAGACAGCCCCTTGCACCAATTGCAGACACCCCCCAATATACAAGCCAGGCTCAGTCCAATCAACAGACTCATGCAAAAGGAACAGATTCAACCGTTATTATTCTTGCCGTTATACTTGCCGTTGTGTTAAGTCCCCTCTGGTTTCCAATTATAATTGCGGTATTTGCTACTTTAGCAGGCATTCTGATAGGTGCCTTGTTTGGCGGCATCGGATGTGTACTTGTAGGTATTAGTCTATTCATTGCAGCAATTGTATGTTTGTTCAAATCCACACTGCTGGTTGCCTTTTCCCTGTTAGGCGTCGGACTGCTGACTGTCGCCATCGGCATCCTTTTCATAATCCTTGGAGTCTGGCTGTGTGCCACAGTCATCCCCTGGTGTGCCACAGGCATAGGCAAAGTATTTCATAAACTGTTTTCCAGAAATAAGGAGGCGCAAGCATGAAAAAGTTTTATAAAAATGCTCTGATTACGGCGGGTATTCTTTTTGCAGCAGGTGCTGTTATTTTAGTCATATGTACATTTGTTGGTGGCTCCTCTTTTCACAATGATGTGAAATCCGGTAATATCCCGGAGCTGGTCAGCTTATTTCATTTTAATAATTCAGATACCTCTCATTCTGCTTTCCATGTGGATAATCGTATCGTTCATTTTGATTTCAATGACGAATATCCCGTTTATTCAGGTTCAAGGACAGACAATGAGGCAGCTGATGCCTCTAAGATCAAGCACATTAATATAGATCTTGGCGGTGGTGAATACATTATCGAACAGTCTTCTGACAATCACTATTTTCAGATTGTTGCAGAAAGCAGTGATACGTATCAATATTACACAGAGAATAGCACTTTCTATGTGATCGGGTTCGATGGCTCCAGCATAAACTTTGGTGACAGGCATAATAAACTGACTCTTCGCCTGCCATCTGATCTGGAATTTACGGATGTCACTATTTCTCTGGGCGCCGGTAATCTGGAGTGGGATTCTCTTACAACAGATTCTCTCATACTCGATGCAGGTGCCGGCTCCATCACCCTGTCCAATGTATCTGCTGCTACTACCGATGTGAACCTTGGTGCAGGAATCATAGACCTCAACCACTGTACTTTGCAGAACGCTTCCTTTGAAGTGGGGATGGGAGAGCTTAATTACTCCGGCGTCATCCGGGGTGATCTGACTGCTGATTGCGGCATGGGAAGTCTGACCTTTGCCTTCATTGATAGCGAACAGAAACACAATTATTCCCTGGATGGCAGTATGGGCAGTATCTCTATAGGAGACAGGGGATACGGGGGATTGGAATACGAGAAGACACTCAACAATAATGCCTCCAGCAATTATGAGCTGTCATGTTCCATGGGCAATATCACAGTCACCTTTGAAGACTGATTTTGTCAATAATCCAATTTTGTGCAAAATATATATAGGAACCTCTTTACGGGCATGCTATACTAAAGCTGATAAAAGCTTTTGATACAGACTGTAAGGAGGTTTCCTTTTTTATGAAAAAAATAAAATTATTTGCAGCTGTCATAGTCTCCATACTTACCTTAACAGCACCGGTCAGCGTCTTTGCCACAGAGAATACCTCTACGGAACAAAGCGCTTCCGGCTACGAAGTAAAAGACACCAGTCTCACCTGTTATGTAAACTCCGAGAAAGGTCTTAATGTCCGCAGCGGTCCCTCAACGGATTACTCTGTCATTGGCACACTCTCCAATGGTTCCAAGATAGAAGTTACCGGTGAAAGCGGCGGCTGGTATCGTTTTGATTATAATGGTAAAGACGGCTTTGTAGCCACCAAATATACAACGACTCAGGCTACTGATTCTAACGGCAGCAGTGCTGCAGCATCCGATGACAATACGACCTCTTCCACAGATGCGGCTGATGAGAATAGTGAATCAAAGCTTGCTATTTTCGATGACTCCACTCTGGTCTATCTTTCTCTGGCGATTGTCGTTGTCGTTATGCTGATCCTTGTCTCTGTACGTGGCTTCTTTAAAAAGTCACCATCTGAATATGAGGAAGATTACGAAGACGAATACCCAGAGGAAGATGAGGGCAATTATTCCGGGGAAGACGAAGAATACTATGAAGACGAATATAGTGAGGAAGACTTTGAAAATGAAGGAGAAGCAGAATATATAAATGAGAATGATGACATGTATCGTGAGGAAGACTACGACGATGATGATTTATAATCTCTAAATGTGAAGCTTGGACATTTAAGGGCGTGTGAAAAACTTTTATTTTTCACACGCCCTTTTATATACTTATACCCTTAGAATCCAATCTTATTGTTTGATTTGGTGCGAATCATCTTAATGGATGACTCCATATCTCCCAGTCCCTTTACGACCTCTTCTGCTGTCTCCAGCTGTGCAGAATTGATACAGAATACAATATTAGTCTTAGAACCTGAGAAAAGCCTTGCAAAGAAGCCTGGTTTCTCCCATCTCAAAAAATAGGAAACCCTTGCCTTCATAAACGCCTTCTCCAGAGCTGCCTTCACATCCATATCTGTAACAGAACAGTAATCCATCTCATTATTTACTTTTACTTTGCTATATTCATTTTCCACCATTATGCCCGCCTTCTTTCGTCATTCACTTCGCTCACAATTACCTGATTACTGCAATATTTTGTAACTATTCATCGTAATATGTTTTACCTTCTACAACCAGGGTAATAATGCCATCTGTTACATCAAGAATCGTAACTGCACAATTCTTATGTACCCCGCCCTGCCAAAAATGCGCAATATCAGTCTTTTCTACCGAAGATAACAATCCCCGAAGTGCTGCCCCATGTGTAGAAAGCAGTATTGCATCCTCAGCTCCATACTGTGTAGTATGTACCAATTCCTGCAAAAAATCAGTGGTTCTTGCACATAATTCTTCTATGGATTCTGCGCCCTCAGGTGGATGATACTGATCCGGTCGTGTAAAGAAATTCATAAAATCCGGATCCGGAATCTCATAATTGTCTTTTGCACAGCAATGTCCTTCATAAATGCCGAAACTAATCTCCTGTAATCTCTCATCTTCAATTACATCAATCTGTCTGTCACCCTTCACCAGCATTGCTGTTTCCTTAGCCCTTCGCAAAGGACTGGTATAAATACACCTGAAATTCACACTGCTAAGAGCTTCGCCGGTAATCCTCGCCAATCTCCTGCCTTCCTCATTCAAGGGAATATCAGAACGCCCCTGCAGGCGTCTGACCTTATTCCAGTCTGTCTCACCATGTCGAATAATATATATTTTCATATCTGCAATTATATCCTATACGTTTCCTGATACTTCATACTTTATCATGATACATTCTGTATCTTCACTACTTACTATAATATAAATGCTTCCAAAAAACAATATATCACTTCATAATACATATGGATTGTGCAGGCATTGTAAGTACTCCGTTTTCCAAAGTAATCGCTTCTCCATGCAAGGTCAGGTATCCCCTGATTGCCATAAAATCAATTGCTGAGCCTGTCAGTTTAACCTCTATGGCTTCATCCGAAGTATTATATACTACTGCAATGGTGCTATCTTCCCATGTCTTTGTGATTACAGCCTGATGTCCGTCACACAAGGCTTCTACTGCTTCTATGGTTCCTCTTGCTAACTCAGGATTCTCATTTCGCAGTCTGAGAGCCCTCTTATAATAATTTAATATGGAATCCGAATCTGCCTGCTGCTCCTCTACTCCTGCAAAAGCCGAAGTAATTCCTGCCTCTGCATCCTTTGGTCCTTTGGTCATTCCGGTTGTATCCGTATCTGACCATATAAAAGGCAGTCTCTTATTCTCGTCCTTGGTTCCAGCGCTGGACATACCAATCTCTTCCCCATAATATACAAAAGGATTACCGCTCAATGTCATAAGCAGTCCTCCTGCCATCTTCAGGTCATCCGGATCATTTCGAAGTGCATTCGCCACGCGTCCCATATCATGATTGGTAATAAAAGGAGCATCTATATAATCAGGATTCTCTGCTGCAAAATCCGTCTGGTATTTCAGCATGGACTGCACCAGATTGGCAGCCTTATACGTTCCTCTTGCTGCCTTGATCAGCTTACCTTCCTTATCTGCCAGATCAAAATTAAACATACTGGGGGTACCACTTGCATAATAATCTGCAATGGCAGCTTCATTTGCCCATACCTCAGATACCATATAGAAATCAGGATTCTGATTCAGACAATATTCATAGAACCAGTTCAATATTTCCGTATTGGCTGTTGTATCATTCTCTTCAAAATGCATTGCAGCATCCATTCTGAAACCATCAATGCCCATTCCAATCCAATATGATGCGATCTGCCCTAATTCTGCACGTAATTGTTCATTCTCCAGATTCAGATCCGGCATTTCTGACCAGAATACACCTTCATAGTACCAGTCTGTATTCTTAACCTGATAATAGTCCTGCTTCTGTTCGTTTGCAAAATGATAATACCCTACATAAGGGCATTCCTGTTCATCCGGCTCTGCCCCCTGCGGCAGCTGTTCCAGATATTCACACGCCTGTGTGAACCAGGGGTGCTGTGATGAAGTATGGTTCATAACAAAGTCCAGAATAATGCGAATCCCACGTTTATGACATTCCTCAATTAAATTCTGCATATCCTCTGTGCTTCCATATTCCGGATCTATCTGCATGTAATCTACTGTGTCATATTTGTGGTATGTTGTAGACTGGAATACCGGCATAAGCCAGATACCATTAAATCCCATATTCCGGATATAATCAAGCTTCTGTGTCACTCCATTCAGATCACCAATGCCATCTCCATCCGAGTCATAGAAAGAATAAACAAATATTTCGTAATAATTGCGGTAGTTATCATCTACAATCTGTAATTCCTGTTCGTAGGGATATTCCTCCCCAATCCAGCCACCAACTGCATTTGCAGTCTCATTTACAGCTGTATCTGCAGCCTGACTGTGTTCCTGTGTGCTCTCCTCTGTTTTCTCTTGTTCGTTTTCCTGTATACTTCCGCTCTCTTCATAAGATTCCTGCATATCATTGGCTGTTTTCCCACATCCAGACATACACAGCATAGTCATTACCATTCCAAGCATACATAATACGTATTTCTTATTCTTCATTCCATCGTCCTCTTTCTATAAATTGAAAATCGGCAGTCAAAATGACTACCGATTTTATAAATACACCAATGCTCGCATATTAGCCCTTAACAGCACCACCGGTTACACCTTCTACATAGTACTTCTGTAAGCACATGAAGAGAATTGTAACAGGAACTGCTACCAGAATACCACCAGCACAGAATCTGGTAAAGTATCCCTGATAATCATTTGTCCAAACCCATCTCTGCATTGCTACGGCTACGTTATAGCTATCGCTGTTACCTAATGCAACATAAGAAGCAAATACATAATCACACCATGGAGCCATGAACGCCAGCAAAGCAGTATAAATAATAATAGGCTTAGATAATGGAATAATCATCTGTACGAGGATCTGTGCCCTTGTAGCACCATCCATCAATGCAGCTTCATCCAGAGATTTGGGAATTGTATCGAAGTAACCTTTACATACATAATATCCCATACCGGAACCTGCTACAGAAATCAGGATCAATCCAGGAATTGCACCTGCCTGTGTCAATCCAAACTGCTTTAACAGGAAATACAAGCAGATCATGGTAAGGAAACCAGGGAACATACCCAGCACCAGCCAGAAATTCATCAATGCCTTACGACCTTTGAAACGAAGTCTGGATAATGCATAGCTCACACAGATAACTACAATCGTGTTACAAATTGTAACTGCAACCGCAATCTTTAATGTGTTGCCATACCATTTGAAGAACTGACAATCCTTACTGAACAGGAACTTGTAGGAATCTAAAGAAAATTCCTTAGGCAGCAGATAATTAACCATGCCACCGAACTCTGTAATATAAGAACGGAAGCTCTGTAAAAATAAGCATACAAATGGGAAAAGCCATATGATACTGATGATAATCAATACAAGATAAGCAATTGCATTTCCCAATTTCTTATGTTGTTTATGAATTTTCTTTGACTGTGCCATTATTGGAATCCCTCCTCATCCTTAACTGAAGGTAAGATATTGTATACTACCAGTGAAATAACCGCTGTTACCAGGAATACCATAATACCAATAACTGCCGCCATCTTATAATCTGTATCCTGTACTGTCATCTTATACAACCATGTTACCAAAAGATCTGTATAACCGGCACCACCCGCCAGCTTCATGGACTGTGGATTTCCCTGCGTCAACAGGAATATAACGTTAAAGTTGTTCAGATTGCCTGTAAACTGCGTCAACAGGAATGGTCCTGTTACGAATAACATATATGGAAGTGTAATCTTCATAAACATCTGAACCGGATTAGCACCATCAATACGTGCACTTTCATATAAATCTGCCGGAATATTCATCAAAAGTCCTGTTGAAATCAACATCATATATGGAATACCAATCCATAAGTTAATCAGGATAATCAGAATCTTTGCATAAGTTCCGTTTGCCCAGAATGGGATTGCCTGACTGATCAGACCCCATTTCAATAAATATGCATTAACAAGTCCGTCTGTCGCAAACATTTTACCGACATACAGTAAGGAAACAAACTGTGGGACGGCAATTGTCATAACGAGAATCGTCCTCCAGAGTTTCTTGAACTTAATACCCTTCTTATTTATTAAAATCGCAACTGCCATTCCCAGGAAATAGTTCAGGAAAGTTGCAAAGAATGCCCAAATTAATGTCCAGCTTAATACCGTGCCAAATGTAGAACCAAATCCATTTGTTCCGAATGAGAACAAATTCTTAACGTTCGTCCATCCTACCCAGGTAAATAACTGTGCAGGAGGCTGATGGTTATAATCATAATTAGTAAATGCTATACAAATCATGAATATAATAGGTACAACTGTGAAAATAAAGATTCCCAGACAAGGTAATGCCAAAAGAGTCTTATCAAAATTCTGATCCAGTAATGAATGTAAATCCTGTCTGTTTGTCGGAAGGGATTTACCTGATTCCAGAATAAGCTGACATTTACGGTTATCCCTGACATTCATTCTCCATACAAGAATAAAGGCAAGTATAATGATAATACTCAACACACTGTATAACAGAATAAGGAAACTGTTATCACCATAGGAAACTGTTCCATCCGGATTAAATCCTCTGCCATGAGTACCTAATGTGGCTAAATCAGCCAGATACTTGGAGCCAAAATTTACAATATACAAAATAAATGCTACTTCTATAGCCAAAAAAGCGATACCGCGAGCAAACTGCTTGCGCATCAGCTGTCCAAATCCCATAATCAGATATGAAATTCGTGTCTTCCAATCACCTTTTGCAAAGGTAACACCGATTTCTTTTAAATCAGCACCAATCCATTGAAAAAATCTACCAATTGCACTTCCTGCATTTTTAAATACATTGCCCTTACCAGAGTTTTTTTCTTCTTTCATATTCCCTCCAGATTGTGTTTATCATTGCAGGCAATCCATGCAGAATGTTTCACCTACAAAAGCAAGATAATTTTTTATAAGACCAGACAGGGAGATTGTCTCTCCCTGTCCAATCCTGTTTATTCACTATAGTAATCTAATTACTATTACTTACTGTGCGTAAGATTCGCAAGAAGACTGGAAGGATTCAAGAGCCTTCATCAGATCATCATCAGAAGCATTGTCATAATCACCAGCGATAATAGAATCACCAAGAGATATTGCAAGTGTCCAGTAATCGTTAGGGTACTGTCCCTGAGGGATTGTGTATGCTAACTGTTCTGCTAATGCGGAAAGAGCTTCATCAGCCTGAACGCTGCTGTCCTGCTGTGCTGCTAAGTTAGAAGGACCCCAAGCTACTGCATTGTAACGTGCAATCTGGCACTCTTCACCAGTAAGGTAATTAGCGATTGCAAGGCATACAGCCATCTTGTTAGCATCTGTCTGAGGTTTAACACCTAATAACTTAAATCCACCAAATCCGCTTAACTGATAATCTGTACCGTCAACTGTGAAAGAAGGAAGCTTAGTACAAGCATAGTTATCACCAAGTAAATCCTTAAGAGCACCAGCATCCCATGTACCATCTACGATAGCACCGATATTAGATGCGCTGCTTGCTGAAGAACCATTTACAAATGAAGATGACTTATGCAGATTGATGATACCCTTAAGAGCCTTAACACCGTTATCTGAAGCATAATCTGCGTTGCATACTGTAAAGTTACCGGCATCATCTGTATCATATGTTAATGTACAGCCTGTACCAAAGAAGAATGCTGTCTGATACCAGCCGGAGTTAATCTCCATGTAGATGTTCTTGCCTGCCTTCTCGCAGTCAGCTACGATAGCATCGAGAGATGTTGGATCTGTAACAACACTCTTATCATAATATAAGAAATATCCGTTGTCAGATGTCAGAGGGAATGCAAATACAGTATCAGACATTGTAGCTGCTGCTGCTGCACCTGCGTCATTGTTTGTTGTAACTGCTGTAGCATAGTCACCTGTGATAGGCATTAATGCACCTGCGGATACCAGACGAGCTAACTGGTCCTGAGCAAATCCGTAGATATCAGCTCCACCCTCAACGTCTGTGATCATGTTGCTTGATGCATCACCCTCACCTACCGGCTCAACTGTTACTGTGTATCCGGCATACTGAGGATTTGCATCCTGGAATGCCTTAATCTGATCCTGGGTAAATGTCTGAACATTCTCAGCAACCCAAACCTTAATTTCACCTGTACCGTAATCAGTAACTTCCTCTGTTGCAGCTGCTTCTGTTGTTGCTGCTGCTGTTGTTGCTGCTGCCTCTGTCTTAGTCTCTGTTGCTGCTGCATTATTATCTGTTGCAGGAGCTTCTGCTGAGCTTCCGCATGCTGTTAATACAGATGCAACCATTGCTGTTGACATAACTAATGATAAAACACGCTTTTTCATTTTTTTCCTCTCCTTAATTAATTATATTAGTTTCTTCTATTATTAAAATTCTACCCATGCAGAACATTAATAAACCTGTTCATTTACTTATCTAGATTTTCTTCCAAAACGCACATAATTAACATATAGAAAGCAATCTAATTTCGTGCATTTTTAATCATCGGAAACGATTCCAAAAATTTATATAAGTAAAACCGCTCAGTTCCACTTTCTGCGGTCAATATACAACTAACATTTACTTAGAATCAAACTTTACGTTTTCTATCCAATCTGCTAACTACTTTGTATGTTTTTATATTAGCAATTGTGCAACTTATTTTCAATGGGAAATATTGACGATAAATACATATATTATTTGTGAATAATGCACGTATATTTTTTCGTTTAATTTCGTACAAAATAAACTATATCCATATAGTACCTTATTTCCAGCTGTATGCAAAGGATATGCACGGAAATGAGGATTAGTATGATCTATACTTTAATGTAACAGAGTGTAACAATTAGATATGAGTAAAAAAATCGGAAATCCCTGCTTTTTCAAAGGATTTCCGATATTCTAATCACGTGCGTTAGAGGATTCGAACCCCCGACCTTTTGGTCCGTAGCCAAACGCTCTATCCAGCTGAGCTAAACGCACATATGAAATTAAGGTGATTAACAATGCCGGCGACCGGAATCGAACCGGTACGGGTATCGCTACCCACGGGATTTTAAGTCCCGGGCGTCTGCCAGTTCCGCCACGCCGGCATATTAATCTGATTATTACTACTTATGTAGTAAATGGGACCTACAGGGCTCGAACCTGTGACCCTCTGCTTGTAAGGCAGATGCTCTCC
>ERZ1673743.116-NODE-116-length-134630-cov-25.225755_pt1 | contig 134630 bp, 119 predicted proteins | sample MGYA00580197_ERZ1673743 | MGnify/ENA primary metagenome ERZ1673743 (study PRJEB41218, sample SAMN15661795) | gut metagenome | host: Homo sapiens | place: Canada: London | collected 2015-08-20/2019-03-30 | study: EMG produced TPA metagenomics assembly of...
TATGAAGGAGGGAAGCATAGTGCCCAGAAGAGGTAATGTTCCCAAGAGAGAGATCTTGCCCGATCCTATGTACAACTCCGTGCTGGTGACCAAGCTGGTCAACAGCATCATGTTGGACGGTAAAAAGGGCGTCGCCCAGAAGGTCGTTTACGGTGCCTTTGACATCATCAAGGACAAGACCGAGAAGGATCCTCTGGAAGTGTTCACCCAGGCGATGGAAAACATCATGCCCAGCCTGGAAGTCAAGGCCCGCCGTGTGGGCGGTGCCACCTATCAGGTCCCCATGGAGGTTCGTCCCGCCCGTCGTCAGACCCTGGGTCTGCGCTGGCTGACCAACTACTCCCGCGCCCGCGGTGAGCGCACCATGGCCGAGCGCCTGGCCGGCGAGATCATGGACGCCGCCAACAACACCGGCTCTGCCGTGAAGAAGCGCGAGGACACCCACAAGATGGCGGAGTCCAACAAGGCTTTCGCCCACTTCCGCTGGTAATCATACCAACGACACAAAAAGGAGAACGGTATGCCGAGAAAGGTTACACTGGAAAACACAAGAAATATCGGCATCATGGCACACATCGATGCAGGCAAGACCACGACCACAGAGCGTATTCTGTACTACACGGGCGTGAACTACAAGCTGGGTGAGACGCACGAGGGTACCGCTACCATGGACTGGATGGAGCAGGAGCAGGAGCGTGGTATCACCATCACCTCCGCCGCGACCACCTGCTACTGGAAGGGCTCCAAGGATCAGTTCCCCCAGACGCGTATCAACATCATTGACACCCCGGGCCACGTGGACTTCACTGTTGAGGTGGAACGTTCTCTGCGTGTGCTGGACGGGTCTGTCACCGTCATGTGTGCCAAGGGCGGTGTGGAACCCCAGTCCGAGACTGTGTGGCGTCAGGCCGATCACTACCATGTCCCCCGGATGATCTACGTCAACAAGATGGACATCACCGGCGCGGATTTCTATCACGTGCTGGACATGGTGCACGACCGGCTGAAGGCCAACGCCGTCCCCATCCAGCTGCCCATCGGGAAGGAGGATACCTTCAAGGGTATCATCGACCTGGTGGAGATGGATGCCGATATCTATTACGATCAGTTGGGCAAGGATATGCGCGTGGAGCCTATCCCCGAGGATATGGTCGACCTTGCCAACGAGTACCGCGAGAAGCTGCTGGATGCGGTCTCCATGTTCGATGATGAGATCATGGAGTTGTATCTGGAGGGGAAGGAGATCCCCACCGCCAAGATCCGCGCCGCCATCCGCCAGGCCACCTGTGCCGTGGAGATGGTGCCCGTGACCTGCGGTTCCAGCTATCGCAACAAGGGCGTACAGAAGCTGCTGGACGCCATCGTGGACTATATGCCCGCCCCCACCGACGTGCCGGCCATCAAGGGTGTCAACCCCAAGACCGACGAGGAAGAGGAGCGCAAGTCCTCCGATGACGAGCCGTTTGCAGCGCTGGCGTTCAAGATCATGACCGACCCCTATGTGGGCCGCCTGAGCTTCTTCCGTGTCTACTCCGGCACGCTGACCACCGGTTCCTCGGTCCTCAATGCCACCAAGGGCAAGCGTGAGCGTATGGGCCGCATCCTGCAGATGCACGCCAACCACCGCGAGGATATCGAGTCCGTCTACTCCGGTGATATTGCCGCCGTGGTGGGTCTGAAGAATACCACCACCGGCGACACCCTGTGTGATGAGAAGCATCCCATCATCCTGGAGTCCATGGAGTTCCCGGAGCCCGTGATCCGCGTGGCCATCGAGCCGAAGACCAAGGCCGGTCAGGAGAAGATGAGCGTCGCTCTGGCCAAGCTGGCCGAGGAGGACCCCACCTTCCGCACCTATACCGATGAGGAGACGGGCCAGACCATCATCGCCGGTATGGGCGAGCTGCACCTGGAGATCATCGTGGACCGCCTGCTGCGCGAGTTCAAGGTGGAGGCCAATGTGGGCGCGCCCCAGGTGGCGTACAAGGAGACGATCCGCAAGGCTGTGGATCAGGATACCAAGTACGCCCGTCAGTCCGGCGGTAAGGGCCAGTACGGTCATGTGAAGATCCACGTGGAGCCCAACGAGTCCGGTAAGGGCTACGAGTTTGTCAACGCCGTGGTGGGCGGCGCCATCCCCAAGGAGTATATCCCCGCTATCGATGCCGGTATCCAGGGCGCCATGCTCTCCGGTACCGTGGCTGGCTATCCCGTGGTGGATGTCAAGGTCACCCTGTTCGACGGTTCCTATCACGAGGTGGACTCCTCCGAGATGGCGTTCAAGATCGCCGGCTCCATGGCCTTCAAAGAGGCTATGCGTAAGGCGGATCCCACGCTGCTGGAGCCCATTATGAAGGTCTGTGTCATCGTCCCCGACGAGTACATGGGCGATGTGATCGGCGACCTGAATGCCCGGCGCGGACAGATCCAGGGCTATGAGATGCGTTCCGGCGCACAGCAGATCGACGCGTTCGTGCCGCTGGCCGAGATGTTCGGCTATGCCACCGACCTGCGTTCCCGCACCCAGGGCCGTGGTCAGTACACCATGGAGCCCAGCCACTATATCGAGCTGCCCAAGGGCCTGCAGGAGAAGCTGATCGCCAAGCGTACCGGCCGGGAAAATTTCTAAAACCGTATTTTACGATTGATTTTCCCACCAAAATACTGTAAAATGGCAGTGTTAGATTGTAACGCTGCCCCACACACGATACAAAAATGTTAAGGAGGATCATTTCAAATGGCTAAGCAGAAATTTGAGAGAACTAAGCCCCACGTTAACATCGGCACCATCGGTCACATCGACCATGGTAAGACCACCCTGACCGCCGCTATCACCAAGTATCTGGCTCTGCAGGGCGGTGCTGAGTACACCGATTACGCTTCCATCGATAAGGCTCCCGAAGAGCGCGAGCGTGGTATCACCATCAACACCGCTCACGTGGAGTATGAGACCGCCAAGCGTCACTATGCGCACGTCGACTGCCCGGGCCACGCCGACTATATCAAGAACATGATCACCGGTGCTGCCCAGATGGACGGCGCTATCCTGGTCATCGCTGCCTCCGACGGCCCCATGGCTCAGACTCGTGAGCACCTGCTGCTGGCCCGTCAGGTGAACGTGCCCTCCGTGCTGGTCTTCCTGAACAAGTGCGACCAGGTCGACGATGAGGAGCTGCTGGAGCTGGTCGAGATGGAAGTTCGCGAGCTGCTGGACTTCTACGGCTTCCCTGGCGACGAGACCCCCATCATCCGCGGCAGCGCTCTGAACGCTCTGGTTTCCGAGTCCACCGATCCCAACGCTCCCGAGTATGCCTGCATCAAGGAGCTGATGGACGCTGTTGACAGCTGGATCCCCACTCCCGACCGCAAGGAGGATATGCCCTTCCTGATGCCCGTCGAGGACGTGTTCACCATCTCCGGCCGTGGTACCGTGGCTACCGGCCGTGTGGAGCGTGGTAAGCTGAACCTGAACGAGAAGGTCGAGATCGTCGGTCTGTCCGATGAGAAGCGCGAGACCACCGTTACCGGTATCGAGATGTTCCACAAGCTGCTGGACTACGCTGAAGCCGGCGATAACATCGGCGCCCTGCTGCGTGGCGTTGCCAAGACCGAGATCGAGCGCGGCCAGGTCCTGTCCAAGCCCGGTTCCATTCATCCCCACACCAAGTTCGTTGGCCAGGTCTACGTTCTGACCAAGGACGAGGGCGGCCGTCACACCCCCTTCTTCAATAACTATCGTCCCCAGTTCTACTTCCGTACCACCGACGTGACCGGCGTCATCACCCTGCCCGAGGGCACTGAGATGTGCATGCCCGGCGATAACGTCGACATGAAGGTCGAGCTGATCACCCCCATCGCTATCGAGAACGGTCTGCGTTTCGCTATCCGTGAGGGTGGCCGTACCGTGGGTTCCGGCGTCGTCATCGAGATCGACGAGTAATCTGACCCCACAGGGACAAAGCCAATTAAAAAGAGGAAGCCGAAAGGCTTCCTCTTTTTTGTCAATGTGCGAAAACAATTTGTGTAATTCTGACGAGATATGTCAAAATGTATTCTGATTTGCGCTCTATACCGCGGGATATGTCAGTCCGTGCTGGAAGCCGCCCTTCCCGGTGGCCACAACGTCCCCGCCGATAAGCGTATCACCGCACAGGTATAGGTTGGCCTGCACGCCCCCGTCCATTCCGGGATAGTTGGTGATGCGGAACGTGTAGCGCCGTATCGGCTGTCCCGCAAAGTCTGCAAAGGGGAGGCCCTGTTCGGTCTGCATGGCGGCGTAGTCGCCCCAGGTGTCGCCCAGGGTCTGGGGAAGCTGAAGGTCCAGCGTCTCGATCGGATCAGGCTCCACCTGCCAGCCCAACTGCTGTAAATAGTCTGCCATTTCTGCGGTGTCGGCAAGTGTAATGGTATTTTCCTTGTCAGAGAAGCACCCGGCTAACACCACGGTTACGGCAGCGATCACCATAAATGACACCGCCATAACGGCAATGCGCCGTTTGGATATATGTAATATCATCATATTCATCACCTCATAATTACCTATTTTCAATCTGATGAGAATATGCTATCATAGGGTAAAAATCCGAAAGGAGGCGGCCTATGGAGCGTCTCGACAAGCTGCTGGCGGGCACTGGGAAGTGGTCCCGCCGGGAGGTGAAAGCGTTGGTGCGGCAGGGCTTGGTGCGTGTTGACGGCCGGCTGGCCGCCTCCGCCGAGGACAAGCTGGACCCGGCCGCGGCCATCGTCACCGTGGCCGGCGAGACCATCTCCCTCTGCCGCTTTACCTATGTTATGCTGCATAAGCCCGCCGGCGTCCTCACCGCCACCGAGGACAGAAAGCAGCCCACGGTCCTGGACCTTCTGCCGCCGGAGCTGCGCCGCATTGGTCTTGCCCCGGTGGGCCGGCTGGACAAGGACACGGAGGGCTTGCTGCTGCTGACCAACGACGGCGAGCTGGCCCACCGGCTGCTGAGCCCTAAATACCACGTGGACAAACGCTACCTCGCCCGGGTGGACGGTGAACTGTCAGCGGCAGATACGGAGGCATTTGCCCGCGGGATGACGCTGGGGGACGGGCTGGAATGCCTGCCCGCCGGGCTGGAGGTTCTGCCTGACCGCGTGTGTATCGTGACGCTGCGGGAGGGGAAATTCCACCAAGTCAAGCGGATGCTGGCAGCCCGCGGCGCGCCGGTGCTGTATCTGAAGCGGCTGTCCATGGGGCCTCTGACATTGGATGACTCCTTGGCTGCCGGAGCGTACCGTTTGCTGCGCGCGGAGGAGATATTAGCGTTATACCGTGCATGTGGTCTGTGATTTTTTTGACATAACCGCAAAAAACGCAACAAGTTTTTTGTGGAAAAGAGAAAAAAACGCTTGCAAAATCGTGATTATGACGATATAATAGGAGCAACGACTGAGCAGATTGCACAAAGTACCGTCGCGGGATTTGCGGGAGGATCACGTTATGTCCGGCAGAATTTTTCAGAACTCTGTACTCCAATTCAAAGAGACCACCGACCGTACCATCGGCGTGATCGATGCCGAGGGCACCGTTATCGCTTGCAGTGAGCTGACGGCCATTGGCAAGCGATGGAGCAAATATGTGGAACCTATCGTTTCGGCGGACGGCACCTGCGTGGCGCTGGAGGGCAAGTGCTTCAAGGCGTTGCCCAGCTGGGGCAACACCTTTGACTATGCCGTGTTCGCCACCGGCGATGACAGCATGAGCCGCACGGTGTGCTCTATGGCCGCCGTGGCGCTGAACGCCGCCAAAAACTACTATGAGGAGAAGCACGACAAGGGCTCCTTCATCAAGAACATCATTTCCGATAACATCCTCATCAGTGACATCTATATGCGGGCCAAGGAGCTGCACGTGGATGCCGAGGTGGCCCGCGGCGTGTTCGTGGTGCGCCCGGTGGACGATCGGCTGGACACCGTGCCCGTGGATGTGGTGCAGGGCTTGTTCCCTGACCGGCAGAACGACTTTGTACTGAGCGTAGGTGAGCACGACGTGGCGCTGATCCACCAGATGGGGGAGGATGCCACCGCCAAGGATATGGAGGAGGTGGCTCTCCGCATCGAGGAGGCCCTGCGCGCCGATGGAGAGAGCCGCGTGTTCGTGGGCATCGGCACCCTGGCCCTGCATCTGCGTGACCTGGCCAAGAGCTACAAAGAGGCCCAGATCGCCATCGAGGTCGGCAAGGTGTTCGATACGGAGCGCTACGTCATCAACTACGAAAATCTGGGTATTGGCCGGCTGATCTATCAGCTGCCCACCACCCTGTGCGAGATGTTCCTGCAGGAGGTGTTCAAGAAGAACCCCATCGATGCACTGGACCAAGAGACGCTGTTCACCATCTACAAGTTCTTTGAGAACAACCTGAACGTATCCGAGACGGCGCGTAAGCTGTTTGTCCACCGGAACACGCTGGTCTATCGTCTGGAGAAGATCAAGAAGCTGACCGGCCTGGATCTGCGGGAGTTCGATGACGCCATCACCTTCAAGGTCGCCCTGATGGTCAAGAAGTATCTGACCAGCCGCGGCATCGACGCATAAGTACATATACAGAAAAAAGAGCGCCCTGTGGGGCGCTCTTTTTGCGCGATGCCGCAGAAACTTCCTTTTTTAGGAACTTTTGGGGTGGGAGGACCGTCTAAAGAACAAGCAATGCGCGGCGGGGCAAATTCAAAATATTTTCATATCTTTCCTGTTGCCATTTTGTAACTATTTATATATAATGGTATTTGTGGTCGTATTTGGCCACAATATGTTGCATTTTGACGGACAGGAGCGTTGCTATGATTCGTTTAATAGACGCTGAGAAGGTATACGACAACGGGACGCGCGCGTTAAAGGGCGTTTCCTTTACCGTGGACGACGGAGAATTCGTCTTTCTGGTGGGGCCCTCCGGCTCCGGTAAGTCCACCATCATCAAGCTGATGACCGGTGAGGTGGTGCCCACCGCCGGCCGCGTGATGGTCAACGGCTTTTCCATGAGCCGCATCGCTGAAAAACAGATCCCCTATATGCGCCGGACGATCGGCGTGATCTTCCAGGACTTCCGCCTGATCGGCAATAAGACCGTGCGGGACAACCTGGCGCTGGCCATGCGGGCGGTGGGGGCGTCTCCGCGAGAGCTGAAGAACCGCATTCCCTATGTGCTGGAGCTGGTGGGGCTGGCGGACAAGGAGAACAGCTATCCCGACCAGCTCTCCGGCGGTGAGCAGCAGCGTGTGGCCATTGCCCGGGCGCTGGTGAATAACCCCAGCACCATCGTGGCGGACGAGCCCACCGGCAACCTGGATCCGGGCCGGTCGCTGGAGATCATGACGCTGCTGGAGCGCATCAACGCCCTGGGAACCACGGTGATCGTGGTGACCCACGAGAGGGGCCTGGTCAACCACTTCAACAAGCGGATCATCCTGCTGAACGACGGGCAGGTCATCGGCGACGGCCTGGGCAGCTACGAGGTGTGATATGAAGCACGATTTTAAATTTTTCGTCAAAGAAGGCGCGGGCAATATGTTCTCCCACGGGTTCATGTCCTTCGCCGCCATCGGCGTTACCGTGGCGTGCCTGCTCATTATGGGCACATTCACGCTGGTGGCCTACAATGCCAACGAAAACCTGGCGGACCTACAGCAGGAGAACGCCATCGTGGCCTTCGTGGACGAGACGCTGGAGGAGAGCGAGGCCCGGGCCCTGCAAACACAGATCGAGAGCACGGAGAACGTGGCTGATTGTACCTTCGTCTCACGGACGGAGGCCCGGGACGCCTACGTGGAGAAGTACGATGACGGCGGTGTGTACGGCGACCTGGACGCCACGGTGTTCCGCCATCGGTTTGTGATACACGTCACGGATCCGAACCGAATCATGGAGACAAAGACCGCAGTGGACAATATCCCCGGCATTGACAAGGCCCGCGCTGACGAGGCTGTGGCCAACGGCTTTACCACAGTCCGCAACGTGGCCGGCGTCATCTCTGTCGCGCTGATCGCCATACTGCTGCTGGTGTCGGTGTTCATCATCAGCAACACCATCAAGCTGACGACATTCGACCGGCGGGACGAGATCGCCATCATGAAGATGGTGGGTGCCACCAACGGGTTCATCCGCTGGCCCTTTGTGTATGAGGGACTGCTGCTGGGCCTGTTCAGCGCGGTGATCGCCTTTGGCCTGCAATGGGGGCTGTATGCCGCCGTGGCGCAGGGCATCGCTAACTCCGACAGCCTGCAGATACTGAACGTGGTGCCGTTTACGAGAATATGGCAGTTCGTGGCCCTGGTGTTCCTGGGCACGGGTATTCTGGTGGGTGTGGGCGGCAGCCTGACCGCCATACGCCGGTTCCTCCGGGTGTAAAGAAAGGAGCGCTTGCATGAAGAAACCGAAACGTATTCTGTGCGCCGTGCTGGCACTGCTGATGCTGCTGGGTGCGGCCGCCGCCGTGTCCGTCCGACCGGCTTATGCGACCAAGACCGAGGCTGAGCTGGAGGAGGAGCAGCGCAAGGCGGCACAGGTGGCCGCATTGGAACAGAAAAAGAAGGAGCAGCAGGAAAAGCTGAAGGAACTGGAGAAGCAGATCGCTGAGGCCAAGGCCAAGAAGAACGACGTGATGGCCACCAAGAATTTGCTGGACCAGCGGAACCAGCTGCTGCTGGAGCAGATCGACGATACCCAGAACCAGATCGACGACGCCGCGGCGCAGATCGCCCGGTATGAGCTGCTGGAGGAGGAGCAGTACACACTGTTCTGCCAGCAGGTCCGTGAGGAGGAGGAGCGAGGCAGCCTGAGCTATCTGTCGGTGCTGTTCAAGGCCACCAGCATGGCCGACCTGCTGAACCGCATGGAGTTCGTCAACGAGGTGGCGGAGTACAACAAGAGAATTATCTCCGCCCTGCAGGAGACGCGGGAGAACATCAAGGCCGAGAAGGTGGAGATGGAGGCCAAGGAGACCCAGCTGAGTGAGCAGCAGGACGAGCTGCAGGGCAAGCTGGACGAGACCACCAAGCTGATGAACGAGTATGCCGCCGACCAGAAAGCGTTGGAGCAGCTGCATGACGCGGAGGCAAAGGCGGCTGATGAGATCGACGCGCAGCTCGAGCAGCTGATCGCCGACTCCGACGTGGTGCCCAGCAACGAGGGCTTTATCTGGCCCGTCAGCACCAGTAAAAAGATCAGCTCGCCCGTCGGCTCCCGCGTGGCCCCCGGCGGTTTCGGCAGCACCAACCACAAGGGTGTGGATATCTGCAACGTGTCCTATACCAGCAGCGTATATGCCGTCAAGAGCGGTAAGGTGATCCTCACCAATACCAGCGGTTGGGGCGGCGGTTACGGCAACTATGTGGTCATTGACCACGGCGGCGGCCTGACCACCCTGTACGCCCATTTGAGCGTGGTGAAGGTGTCACAGGGCCAGACTGTCTCGCAGGGTACCGTGATCGGCGTCACCGGCAACACCGGCGCCTCCACCGGCCCGCATCTGCATTATGAGGTCCGCACCACCACCGTGGTCAACGGTGTGAGCAAGATCGTGTACCAGAACCCGCTGAACTATCTGGCGGGCTACATCAAAGCCTGGTAAATAATGACATATTGAAAATGCTGTTCCATAGAATGGAACAGCATTTTTTTTGCATACCGCCGGGGGAGAAGGGAAACCGCATGATCGTTTACATGACGCAGGGCCAAAAGACAGTGCTTTCCCGCATAACGGTGGAGGGTCTGCCACTCCATTATCTTTCTGTGGGGAGGGACTATTTCGCCCGCCGCCGCGCGCTGCGCTGCCTGCGTCAGATGTATGACTCCGGTGTCCGCCGCTGTATCTGCGCCGATGTTTACCTCCTTTCGCTGGCGAAGCAGGCAGACATAACATCATACCCCGTTCTGCCGCTGCGCCTCGCCCTGCTGGGCAGTCTGCTGGATATTCTCTGCCCCGGCGGTCTGCAAAACGCCGCCGCGGTGCTGCGCTGCGGCCCCGGCGGAGAGGAGACGGCCCGGGCGGCGCTGACGGTGCTGGCCCGGCGGGCGCGGTATGTGCAGCTGGACATGGAGGACCCTGCGGCGCTGGCGGCGGAGCTGCTGTACCGCTGGGGGATCGCCGCCGGAGACGGGGGCCGGCGGGCGGCGCTGACGGTGGTGTGCGGCGATGTACGGGAAGATACGGAGGGCCCGGCGATATATCTGACGGAGGACTGCGGGGCGCGGCAGACGCCGGTATGGACATCGCCCCGGGCGGCGGCGCTGGCGGTGCCGGTGACGGAGCCTCTGGCCGCGGTGCTGACGGCGGCCGGAAAATGGCAGATATCCGACATTCATATCACAGACTTGCTTGACATACGCACGGAAAGTCACTATAATGCAACGTGACATATTGTTTATAGCCCTAAAAGGGTATCCTTATGGATAGAAAGGGAAGTGTGCAGCATGGCAAAGGAATTCAAAATGAGCCAGGCTCGGTATGACGAGCTGAAACAGGAACTGGATTACAGCAAGACCACCCGTGCCGACGAGGTGGCGGAGCTGATCAAGGAGGCCCGCGGCTTTGGCGACCTCAGCGAGAACAGCGAATATGACGAGGCGAAAAACGAGCAGGGCAAGCTCTACTCCCGCATTGCCGAGCTGGAGGACATTCTGCTCCATGCCGTGATCGTGGATGAGTCCGAGATGGACTCCGACAAGATATCCATCGGCTGTACCGTCACCGTTACCAATCTGGATATGCGAAAGCAGCTGCCCGCCTATAAGATCGTCGGCTCTCAGGAGGCCGACGTGATGAGCCGCGCCATCAGCGAGGACTCACCCTTTGGCAAGGCGCTGATGGGCCGCAAGGCGGGCGATGAAGTGACCGTGGAGGCGCCCAAGGGCGTGATCCACTACCGTATCGACAGTATTGAAAGATAAACACCGCCGGCAACGGCGGTACGGATAGACGAAGGAGGCTGCATTATGGCAGACGAGACCAACCGCAACGTGAACGAACAGCCCCAGGCCCAGGACATGGGCGAGCTGCTGCGCATCCGCCGCGACAAGCTGAAGGCTTTGCAGGAGGAGGGACGCGATCCATTTACCATCACCAGGTTTGATGTGACCCACCACACACAGGATATCAAGGACAACTTTGACGCCATGGAGGGGCAGGCTGTGTCCGTGGCAGGCCGCCTGATGAGCAAGCGCGGTATGGGCAAGGTGTCTTTCTGCGACCTGCAGGACAAGACCGGCCGTATCCAGATCTACGCCCGTAAGGACGAGATGGACGAGGACAACTATAACCACTTTAAGAAGTACGATATCGGCGACATCGTGGGCGTCAAGGGCGAGGTGTTCCGCACCCAGCGGGGCGAGATGTCCGTCCGTGCACACGACATCACGCTGCTGAGCAAGTCCCTGCGGCCCCTGCCGGAGAAGTTCCACGGCCTGACCGACAAAGAGATCCGCTACCGCCAGCGGTATGTGGATCTGATCATGAACCCCGAAAGCAAGCGGAACTTTGAAATCCGCAGCCGCTTTGTGGCCTTCCTGCGCCGCTATCTGGACGGTCTGGGCTTTATGGAGGTGGAGACGCCCGTCCTCAGCCCCATCGCCGGCGGCGCCAACGCCCGGCCCTTTATCACCCACCACAACGCGCAGGATATCGACATGTATATGCGTATCGCCACCGAGCTGCACCTGAAGCGGCTGATCGTGGGCGGTCTGGAGCGTGTGTACGAGGTGGGCCGTATCTTCCGCAACGAGGGCATGGACACCAAGCACAACCCCGAGTTCACTACCTGTGAGCTGTACCAGGCGTACACGAACCTGGACGGCATGATGGATATCCTGGAGGGCATCCTCACCGGTGCCGCCAAGGAGATCCTGGGCACCTACCACGTTCAGTGGCTGGGGCACGAGATCGATCTGACCCCCAGCTGGCAGCGCGTGACCATGGCGGACGCCGTGAAGAACGTCACCGGTGCCGACTTCATGGCGTGTGTCGGCGACGCCGACAAGGGCGTGGAGCTGGCCAAGAGCGTGGGCGTGGACATGGACGGCGTGGCCCATACCTGGGGCAACGCCCTGTATGAGACCTTTGACCAGAAGGTGGAGGAGACGCTGATCCAGCCCACCTTTATCACCATGTACCCCGTGGAGGTCAGCCCGCTGGCCAAGCGCAGCCCCGAGCAGCCCGCCCTCACCGAGCGGTACGAGATGTTCATCTGCGGCTGCGAGATGGGCAACGCCTTCTCCGAGCTGAACGACCCCATCGACCAGTATGAGCGCTTCAAGGCGCAGGCCGCCAAGCGCGCCAACGGCGACGAGGAGGCCGACATGATGGACGAGGACTTCGTCATGGCGCTGGAGTACGGTATGCCGCCTACCGGCGGCCTGGGCTTCGGCATCGACCGCTGCGCCATGATGCTCTGCGGCACCGACTCCATCCGCGACGTGATCCTGTTCCCGACTATGAAGCCGCTGGACAACTGAAATGGCTGAAAACGCCCCTGCGCCAAAAGCGGCGCGGGGGTGTTTTTTCCGTCCCCACTTGCCAAATGCCGCGCCGGATAGTATACTTAGCACATAACATCCCGTCGCGGTGCGTACAGTAGCACAGGCGCGAAGGAGGAGACTATGTACACCATCAACGACCTTTATGATCTGACACATACACTGGCGGGGGACTACCTGGCCCGCTTTACCTATCCCTGGGAGGCGCTCTCCGACCTGGCGGACTGCATTCGTGCGCTGGGCGCACAGCTGGACAGCGAATATCTGCCCTTTGGCCCGGAGGTGTGGGTGCACCGGACGGCGCACGTCGCGCCCACGGCATCCATCACCGGGCCGTGCATCATCGGGCCGGAGACGGAGGTGCGCCACTGCGCCTTTATCCGGGGCAGCGCGCTGGTGGGCGCCCATTGCGTGGTGGGCAACTCCGTGGAGCTGAAGAACGTTATCCTGTTCGATAACGTGCAGACGCCTCACTACAACTATGTGGGCGACAGTATCCTCGGCTATAAGGCCCACATGGGCGCCGGCTCCATCACCTCCAACGTGAAGTCCGACAAGACCCATGTGGTGGTCACGGACGGCGCGGAGCGAATCGACACCGGACGCAAGAAGGTGGGCGCCATGTTGGGTGACGGCGTGGAGGTGGGCTGCAACAGTGTGCTGAACCCCGGCAGCGTCATCGGACGGGGCAGCCGGGTATATCCGTTGTCCTCGGTGCGGGGCACCGTTCCGGCGGCGAGCATCTACAAGCGCAGCGGCGACATTGCCGCCCAGCGCTGACAGGGAGGAAGAAAAATGGGCAAGTATTTCGGCACGGACGGCTTCCGGGGCGAGGCCAATGTGACCCTGACGGCGGACCACGCCTATCAGGTGGGCCGCTTTTTGGGCTGGTACTGCGGTGAATGCAAGCGCCGCGGCGGGGACAGCGAGCCGGCAAAGGTGGTCATCGGTAAGGATACCCGCCGCAGCAGCTATATGTTCGAGTACGCCCTGGCCTCCGGACTGGTGGCCTCCGGCGCGGACGCCTATCTGCTGCACGTGACCACCACGCCCTCTGTGTCCTATGTGGCGCGGACGGAGGGCTTCGACTGCGGCATTATGATCTCCGCCAGCCACAATCCGTTCTATGACAACGGCATCAAGCTGATCGGGCGGTCCGGCGAGAAAATGGACGAGGACACCATCGCCCTGATCGAGGACTATCTGGACGGGAAGCTCAGCGTGTTCGGCCAGACCTGGGAAACGCTGCCCCTGGCGCAGCGGGACCATATCGGCCGCACGGTGGACTGGTCCGCGGGGCGCAACCGCTACGTGGGCTACCTCATCTCCCTGGGGATGTTCTCCTTCAAGGGCAAGAAGGTGGGCTTGGACTGTGCCAACGGCAGCGCGTGGATGATCGCCAGAAGCGTTTTTGACGCACTGGGTGCCACGACCTACGTCATGGGCGATGAGCCAGACGGCTTCAATATCAACAACGGCGTGGGCTCCACTCATATCGAGGCCCTGCAGCGCTTCGTGGTGGAGAAAGGCCTGGACGTGGGCTTTGCCTACGACGGCGACGCGGATCGGTGCCTGGCGGTGGACGAAAAGGGCCAGATCATCACCGGTGACCATATCCTGTATATCTGCGGCCGCCATATGAAGGAACTGGGCGAGCTGCCCCACAACACGGTGGTGACCACGGTCATGTCCAACTTCGGGCTGTACCGGGCCTTTGACCGGCTGGGGATCCGCTATGCCAAAACCGCTGTGGGCGATAAGTATGTGTATGAGTATATGAGCAAAAACGGCTGCGCCCTGGGCGGCGAGCAGTCGGGGCATATCATCTTCTCCAAGTACGCCTCCACCGGCGACGGCATTTTGACCAGCCTGAAGCTGATGGAAGTCATGCTGGAGCGCAAGCAGCCCATGAGCAAGCTCACCGAGGGACTGACCATCTATCCCCAGGTGCTGGAGAATGTGCGGGTGCACGACAAGGCTGCCGCCCGTCAGGACCCGGCCGTGCAGAAGGCTGTGGACGACGTGGCCCGCCGTCTGGGCGATACGGGCCGTATTCTGGTGCGTGAATCCGGTACGGAGCCGGTGCTCCGGGTGATGGTGGAGGCGCCGGAGGATGCTGTCTGCCGGGAGTGTGTGGCACAGGTGGCGGAGATCCTCCGGACGCAGGGACACACAGTTTGAGTTGTGGATAAGGGAACGCTGTACCGCGTTCCCTTATTTTTTGTTGACATTCGCAGAGGATACCTATATTATAAAGAATATTCTGAGAGGGGAGGGGCACCGTTATGACAGAGCGCATTACCAGCCGGCGCAATCCGCTGCTGGAACAGGTCCGCAGGCTGGATACGGCGGCGCTCCGGCGGAAGGCCGGGGTGTTTTTGTGCGACAGCCCCAAGCTGGTGGGCGAGGCGGTGCAACACGGCGTGTCCGTGCAGTGTGTCATCGCCGCGGATGGTGTGGCCTTCCCGGAGGGACTGCCGGAGAATGTGCGGCGGGTGACGGTGCCGGCGGATGTGATGGCGTCCATTTCGCCCATGCCCACGCCCCAGGGGATGCTGGCCCTGTGTGCCCTGCCGGATATGGCGGCGCCTGCGCGCCTGTCGCCGGGCCGCTATGTGGTGCTGGACGGTGTGCAGGACCCGGGCAACGTGGGGGCGGTGCTGCGGACGGCGGACGCCTTCGGCTGCACCGGCGCGCTGCTGCTGCCAGGCTGCGCCGATCCCTATGGGCCAAAGACGCTGCGCGCCGCCATGGGCGCGGTGTTCCGCCTGCCGCTGTACGCGGTGGGGCTGGAGGACCTGCCCCGTCTGCTGGCAGACGCAGGGCTGCCGCTGTACGGCACGGCCCTGCGCCACGACACGGTGGACGTGCGGCAGCGGGATCTGCGCCGCTGCGCGTTGGTCATTGGCAGCGAAGGCCGGGGCGTCAGCGCGGAGGTGCTGGCGCTGTGCCGCGAGACGCTGCGTATCCCCATGTCGTCCCACTGCGAGTCGCTGAACGCCGCGGCCGCGGCGGCGGTGCTGCTGTGGGAGGCCTATCGCGCGGAGGAGGGGAACTGAGATGGCGGCTTTGAAGTATTGGGTGTGGCTGACCACACTGCCGGGTCTGGGGGAACGGGCGAAATTGCAGCTGCTGGCGCATTTCGGCTCGCCGGAGGAGATCTATTTTGCCCCGGAGGGCGAGCTGCTGCTGGTAGAGGGCATTACGAAATTACAGGCCGCCCTGCTGGCGGACAAATCGCTGGACCGGGCGGAGAAGGTGCTGGAGGACTGTGCCAAAGACGGCCAGTTCCTGCTGACCATGGACGACGCGGGATACCCCGCGCGGCTGCGGAACATCTACGACCCGCCCCTGCTGCTGTACGGCAAGGGCAGCCTGCCCCTGTTCGATGATGAGGTGGCCGTCACGGTGGTGGGCACCCGGGACTGCACGCCCTATGGCGTGCGTGCGGCGTCACAGCTGGGCTATGAGCTGGCCAGACAGGGGGCGCTGCTGGTGTCCGGCATGGCCAAGGGCATCGATGGCGAGGCGCTGAAGGGCGCCCTGCGCGCCGGCGGCTTTACCGCCGCGGTGCTGGGCGGCGGTGCGGACGTGGTGTATCCGGCGGCCAACCGCCGGCTGTATGAGGACATCGCCGCCACCGGCGTCATCCTGTCGGAGTACCCGCCCGGGACGGAGCCCAGGGGCGACCACTTCCCGGTGCGGAACCGATTGCTCAGTGCGCTGAGTCTTGCCACCGTGGTGGTGGAGGCCCCGGAGAAAAGCGGCGCGCTCATCACCGCCGCCACGGCGCTGGAGCAGGGCCGCGAGGTCTTTGCCGTGCCGGGACCTTTCGACGCGCCCAAGAGCCGGGGCTGCAACGCGCTGATACGCGAGGGCGCGGGCCTGGTGTGCGAGGCCTGGGACGTGCTGAGCTTTTATGAGAGCCGCTTCCCCCATAAGCTGCGGCCTCTGCGGGCCACGATCCCGCCTCTGCCCAAAGGCGCGGAGCCGGAGAGCGACGCGCCTGCCGTTCCGGTGCAGGAGACGCCCGCGCCCACCACGCCGGTACTGCCGGTGCTGGATATTTCACAGGACACCGCCGGACTCACCGACGATCAGATCGCGGTGCTGTCCGTTCTGCAAGCGGATATACCCACCCTTACCGATGACGCGGCACTGCTGGCCGAGCTGCCGGTGCGCCGTGTGCTGTCGGCGCTGACGGTGCTGGAGATCGACGGCTACGTCTGCCGTCAGGGAGCGCGGAGCTTCCTGCGGACGGTGGAACTCAAAAAGGAGTAAGTAACAATATGGCAGCAAAGAAAAACCTGGTCATCGTGGAGTCCCCGGCCAAGGCCAAGACCATCGGCAAATATCTGGGGCCGGACTATGTGGTCAAGGCCAGCATGGGTCACCTGCGTGACCTGCCCAAGAGCACCCTAGGCGTGGACGTGGAGGGTGACTTTACCCCCAACTACCGGCCCATCAAGGGCAAAGAGGATATCATCAAGGACCTGAAGACCACGGCGGACAAGAGCAAGACCGTGTACCTGGCCACCGACCCGGACCGCGAGGGCGAGGCCATCAGCTGGCATCTGCAGCACCTGCTGGACCTGCCGGATGACAAGGCCCGGCGCGTGACCTTCAACGAGATCACCAAGAAGGTGGTGCAGGAGTCCATCCAGCACCCCCGCACCATCGACCAGGACCTGGTGGACGCCCAGCAGGCCCGCCGTGTGCTGGACCGCATCGTGGGCTATCAGCTCTCCCCTCTGCTGTGGAAGAAGATCCGCCGCGGCCTGTCCGCCGGCCGTGTGCAGTCGGTGGCGATCCGGCTGGTGGCCCAGCGTGAGCAGGAGATCGCGGCCTTCGTGCCCCAGGAGTACTGGACGTTGGACGTACACCTGCAAAACCACGCCGCCGCGCCCTTTACCGCCCACTACTACGGCGTGGACGGCAAGAAATACGAGCCTAAGGACGAGGCGGATACCCAGCGCATCGTGGAGGAGCTGAAAAAAGAGGCCTTCGCGGTCAAGACCGTGAAGCGTACCGACAAGCAGCGCAGCCCCACGCCGCCCTTTACCACCTCCAGCTTACAGCAGGAGGCCTCCCGCAAGCTGAATATGACGCCCCGTCGGACCATGGCCATTGCCCAGCAGCTGTATGAGGGCGTGGACATCACCGGCGAGGGCACCGTGGGTCTGATCACCTATATGCGTACCGACTCGCTGCGTATCTCCGACGAGGCTCAGGCCCAGGCCCGCGAGCTGATACAGTCCCGCTACGGCGCGGCCTATTGCCCCGACGTGCCCCGGAAGTACAAGACCAAGGCCGGGGCCCAGGACGCCCACGAGGCCATCCGTCCCTCCGACCCGGCGCTGACGCCGGAGCAGGTGAAGGGCGACCTGACGCCGGAGCAGTACCGCCTCTACCGACTGATCTGGAGCCGCTTCCTGGCCAGCCAGATGGCCAACGCCGTGTATGACAGCATCTCCGTGGAGATCGCCGCCGGTGCCCATGCCCTGCGGTGCTCCGCCAGCAACCTGAAATTCGCCGGCTATACCGCTGTATATGAGGAGAGCCGGGACGACGACAAGGAGGAGAAGGACTCTCCCCTGCCGCCGCTGGAGGAGGGCGAGCAGGTGACGGCGGTGGGCTTTGCGCCCCTGCAGCATTTCACCCAGCCCCCGGCCCGCTATACCGATGCCACCCTTATCCGCACCATGGAGGAGAACGGCATCGGCCGCCCCTCCACCTATGCGCCCACCGTGTCCACTATTCTGGACCGCGAGTACGTCATCAAGGAGGGCAAGTACCTGCGCCTGACACCGTTGGGCGGCGTGGTCAACGACCTGATGTGCCAGCGGTTCCCGGACATCGTGGATGTAAAGTTCACCGCCCGTATGGAGCAGAAGCTGGACGATGTGGAGGCCGGCCAGGTCAAGTGGAAGGACCTGATCCGCCAGTTCTACGTGCCGTTCCATGAGAACCTGGAAAAGGTCGAGAAGGACATGGAGGGCGTGTACCTGAAGGTCCCTGATGAGGTGACCGAGGAGAAGTGCGACCTGTGCGGCCGCAACATGGTGGTCAAGTCCGGTCGGTTCGGCCGGTTCCTGGCCTGCCCCGGCTACCCGGAGTGTAAGTTCACCAAGCCTCTGGTGGTGGAAATGCCCGGCCGCTGCCCCAAGTGCGGCGGACGCATCCTGAAAAAGACCAGCCGCAACGGCTACACCTACTACGGCTGCGATAAGTTCCCTACCTGCGATTTTATGACCTGGGACGTGCCGGTAAAGGACGACTGCCCTGTGTGCGGCAAGACCATGTTCAAGAAGGCCGGCAAGGGCTTCAACAAGCCCTTCTGCGCCAATCCCGAGTGCCCGAACTTCCTGCCGGAGGACAAGCGCGGCTATCGCCGCCGCAAGACCGATGACGCCGCGGCGTCTGCCGAGGACAGTGCGCCGGCCGCGGAGGAAAAGCCTGCGGCGCAGCCCGAGACGAAAAAGTCCGCTGCGAAAAAGACCACGGCTGCCAAGAAGCAGGCTGCTGCCAAGAAGACCACAGCGGCCAAGAAGCCTGCCGCGGCCAAGAAGACGACCACAAAAAAGACTACGACCAAGAAAGCGGAAGAATAAATGGAAAGCGTAACTGTGATCGGCGCGGGCCTGGCCGGGTCCGAATGTGCCTGGCAGCTGGCCCAGCGGGGCATCCCCGTGGTGCTGCGGGAGATGAAGCCGGAGAAGAAGACCCCCGCCCATGTGACCGGCTATTTTGCGGAGCTGTGCTGCTCCAATTCCCTGCGGGGCGCGGGGCTGGAGAACGCCGTGGGCCTGCTGAAGGAGGAACTGCGGCGGCTGGACAGTCTGATCCTCCGCTGCGCGGACGCCACGGCGGTGCCCGCCGGCGGCGCGCTGGCGGTGGACCGCGAGGGCTTTGCCCGCATGGTCACCGAGTCCGTGCTGGGCCACCCCAATATCACCATGGTCCCCGGCGAGGTGACCGCTATACCGGAGGGGAATGTGGTCATCGCCAGCGGCCCGCTGACCTCTGACGCGCTGGCGGATGCCATTGCGGAAAAGCTGGGCGGCGGCCATACGCTGAACTTCTTTGACGCGGCGGCCCCGCTGGTGACCTTCGACAGCGTGGACATGGACAGTGCGTATTTCGCCTCCCGCTACGATAAGGGCACCCCGGACTACATCAACTGTCCCATGACCAAAGAGGAATATCAGGCCTTCTGGGCGGAGTTGGTGAAGGCGGAGGAGGCCGAGGTCCACGGCTTCGAGGACAGCGGCGTGTTCGAGGGCTGTATGCCGGTGGAGGTCATGGCCCGCCGGGGTGAGGACACCCTGCGCTTCGGCCCCCTGAAGCCCCGGGGCCTGGTGGACCCTAAGACCGGCCGTGAGCCCTACGCCGTGGTGCAGCTGCGGCGTGACAACGCTGACGGCACCATCTACAATCTGGTGGGCTTTCAGACCCACCTGAAATGGGGCGAGCAGAAGCGGGTGTTCTCCATGATCCCCGCCCTGCACGGCGCCCAGTACCTGCGCTACGGCGTCATGCACCGCAACACCTATCTGGACTCGCCCCGGCTGCTGGACCGCTATTACCGGCTGAAAAGCGACCCCCGTATCGCCTTCGCCGGTCAGATGACCGGGGTGGAGGGCTATGTGGAGTCCTGCGCCAGCGGTTTTTTGGCGGGTATAGAGTTGGCACGGCGGCTGAAGGGGCAGGCGCCCCTCGACCTTCCCCGTGAGACGGCCATCGGCGCCCTGGGCCTGTATGTCAGCAACGAGAGCGTGGCGGACTTTCAGCCCATGAACGTGAACTTCGGCATTATCCCGCCGTTGGACCACCGGGTCAAGGGCAAGCGCAACAAAAATGCCGAGCTGAGCCGGCGGTCGCTGGCCATTCTGGATACCATGAAAGAGGAGGTGCTCTCTCTGTGAAGATCATTATTGACGCCATGGGCGGCGACAACGCCCCGCTGGAGATCGTAAAGGGCGCACTGAGCGCACAGAAGCGCTTTGGCTGCGACATCGTGCTGACCGGCGACGAGAAGGCCATCCGGGCCGCGGCGGCCCGGTGCGGCGCGGCAACGCTGCCGCAGGGTGTGACCCTCCGCCCCACCACGGAGACGGTGGAGATGTGCGACGACCCTGCCACCGTGTTCCGCCGGAAGAAGGATACCTCCATGGGCGCAGCGTTGACCATGCTGCGTGATGGAGAGGGCGACGCGGCGGTGTCCGCCGGCTCCACCGGTGCGCTGCTGACCGGTGCGACGCTGATCACCAAGCGTATCCATGGCATCCGCCGTGCGGCTATGGCACCGGTCATCCCCACCACCACCGGCAGCGCCGTGCTTATCGACTGCGGCGCCAACGCCGAGTGTACCCCGGAGTATCTGCTCCAGTTCGCCTATCTGGGCAATTTCTATGCCCAGCGGGTGCTGGGGGTGGCGACGCCCCGCGTGGGCCTGCTGAATATCGGCGCGGAGGACAGCAAGGGCACCGATCTGCAAAAGCAGACCCTGGCGCTGCTGCGCGCGGCGGACGCCCGGGGCGATCTGCACTTCATCGGCAATATCGAGGCCAAGGATGCCATCAAGGGTGGCTGTGATGTGATCGTTACCGACGGCTTCTCCGGTAACGTGATGCTCAAGTCCATCGAGGGCGTGGGCTCCTTCGCAGGCAGCGCCCTGAAGGGGATGTTCAAAAAGAACCTGCTGACAAAGCTTGCCGCCCTGCTGGTCATGCCGGGGCTGAACGCCTTTAAAGCGCGGCTGGACCCCAACAAGGTGGGCGGCACGGCCTTTATCGGCATCTCCAGGCCGGTCATCAAGGCCCACGGCGGCTCCAACGCCGAGGCCATCGAGAACGCGGTGGGGCAGGCCATTCAGGTGGCCGAAAGCGGTATTACCGAGGCCATCGCGGCGCACATAGACAAAATGCAGCTTCCCACCGTATAAATTTACCAAAAAGGTATTGACACTGTCACACGATTGCCGTATTATTTTCGGAGATAACAAGCAAAGAAGGAGGAATACCCTTGACTATGGAAGAGATCTTCAAGACGATGCAGGATCTGATCGCCGAGCAGTTCGCTATCGATGCCGACGAGATCAGCATGGACAGCTCTTTCGTGGACGACCTGGGTGCCGATTCTGTGGATCTGGTGGAATTGGTCATGGCGATGGAAGAGGAGTTTGACATCGGCGAGATCGACGAAGAAGACCTGGCCGGCCTCAAGACCGTCGGCGACTGCGTCCGCTATCTCAACAGCAAGCTGGGCTGATCCGACTATAACGACAGAAAATACGGCCCGGCAGGGCCGTATTTTTTCAGGAGGTTCCTATGGAAGAACTGGAAAAAAAGCTGGGCTACACCTTCCGCGACCCGGAGCTGCTCCGTGCCGCCCTGTACCACAGCTCCTACGCCAACGAGCACCGCAGCGAGGGCATACGCAGCAACGAGCGCTTGGAATTCCTGGGCGATGCCGTGTTGGGCTTTGTGTCCGCCGAGCACCTGTTCAAAAAGCACCCGGAGCTGCCGGAGGGCGACCTGACCCGCATCCGTGCCGCCCTGGTGTGTGAGGAGAGCCTGCACGAGGTGGCCCAGTCCCTGGACCTGGGCAGTCACCTGCTGCTGGGCAAGGGCGAGGAACAGGGCGGCGGCCGCTGCCGGCCCTCCATACTGGCCGACGCCACTGAGTCGGTATTTGCCGCCGTGTATCTGGACGGCGGGATGGACGCCGCCAGCGACCTCATCCACCGCGTCCTGCTGGACAAGGAGCGTGAGGAGGTGGTGGAGGAGCGCCGCCGGGACTATAAGACGGAGCTGCAGGAGCTGGTCCAGCGCAGAAGCGGCCAGGTGCTGCACTATGAACTGACCGGCACCTCTGGCCCCGACCACGCCAAGCAGTTCACCTTCCGGGTGACGCTGAACGGCAGAGAGCTCGGCCAGGGCACCGGCCGCAGTAAGAAGGAGGCGGAGCAGTCCGCCGCCCGCAGCGCCCTGGCACAGTGGAACGAGCAATAAGCAAAAATCAAAACCTCCGGCTTAGCCGGAGGTTTTGATTCATTACAGCTGGTAGTGGTGCGCGTCCTGCAATACCATCTCCTTGACCTTCATCAGCCGTGTGGTGTTGCCGCGCTCGTTCTCGTCCAGCTTCATGGTGATATACCGGATGTTTTGCTCCGTCTCCGGGATCATCACATACTCCAGCGCGTTGACCCGCCGGCGGGTCTTTTCGATATCCTGGGCCAGCAGCTGCATGGTCTTTTCCACCTGCGCCAGCTCCAGCATATCGGCGAATACCGCCTGCATCTTCTCCAGCGCCGCGTCCAGCTCGCCGCTGGTCTGGGCGAAGCCGTAGGGCAGCAGCGCGTCGTCGCCGCTGTCGGTCTGGAAGGTGAACACCGGCACGTTCACGCTCATGATGTTCCGAGTGGATACCTCCAGCGACACGCTGCGCCGCGGGCAGGACAGGGCCTCCTCCAGCACCTCCGGCCCCATCAGGGCGGCGGCCACGGTGAAGGCGGCGTTGGCCTCCTTCAGCCCCTGCTCCACCTTGGCGCGGAGCGCGCGGTTGCGCCGTACCACGTCCATAAACTGCTTCATCAGCTCGTCCCGCTTGTCCTTCAGCAGCTTGTGGCCCCGGCGTGCGGTCTTCAGCCGGCCCTTCAGCCGGGTCAGCTCCATCCGGGTGGGATTGACAGTCTTTCCCGCCATGGCGCTCACTCCTTCACCGGCAGATACTTGTTCAGCATCTCCGGCTTGATGCGCTTCAGCTCACTGCGGGGCAGCATACGCAGCAGCTCCCAGCCCAGGTCCAGTGTTTGCTCTATGGTGCGGTTCTCGTCGAACCCCTGCGAGACGTAGCGCTTCTCGAACTCGTCGGCGAACTTGGCGTACAGCAGGTCCGTGGGACTCAGGGCAGCCTCGCCCAGAATGGTCATCAGCTCCTTGGCCTCCTTACCGCTGGCGTAGGCGGCGAACAGCTGGTTCATGGTGGGCGCGTGATCCTCCCGGGTCTTGCCGGCGCCCACGCCCTTGTCCTTCAGACGGGACAGAGAGGGCAGCACGTCCACCGGCGGCAGGATGTTCTTGCGGTACAGGTCGCGGCTCAGAATGATCTGCCCCTCGGTGATGTAGCCGGTCAGGTCGGGGATGGGGTGGGTCTTGTCGTCCTCCGGCATGGTCAGGATGGGGATCATGGTGATGGAGCCCTTGCACCCCAGCTTGCGGCCGGCGCGCTCGTACATACTGGCCAGGTCGGTGTACAGATAGCCGGGATAGCCGCGGCGTCCGGGGACCTCCTTCTTGGCGGCGGAGACCTCACGCAGCGCCTCGGCGTAGTTGGTGATATCCGTCAGGATCACCAGCACGTGCATATCCTTCTCAAAGGCCAGGTACTCCGCGGCGGTCAGCGCCATACGGGGCGTGGCGATACGCTCCACGGCGGGGTCGTTGGCCAGGTTGGTGAACAGCACCGTGCGCTCGATGGCGCCGGTGCGCTGGAACTCCCGCACAAAGAACTCCGACTCCTCAAAGGTGATGCCGATAGCGGCGAACACCACGGCGAAGTTGGAGCTGTCGTCCAGCACCCTGGCCTGTCGGGCGATCTGCGCCGCCAGATTGGCGTGGGGCAGGCCGGAGCAGGAGAAGATGGGCAGCTTCTGGCCGCGGACCAGCGTGTTCAGTCCGTCGATGGTGCTGATGCCGGTCTGAATGAACTCGTTGGGATAGTCACGGGCCGCCGGGTTCATGGGCAGGCCGTTGATGTCCCGGTATTCCTCCGCCAGCAGGGCGGGGCCGCCGTCGATGGGCTCGCCCATGCCGTTGAACACGCGCCCCAGCATATCGGCGGATACGCCCAGCTGCAGGGGGTGGCCCAGGAAGCGGATGGTGGCATCCCGCAGGTTGATGCCGGCGGAGGAGTCGAACAGCTGGACCACGGCGCGGTCGCCGTTGACCTCCAGCACCTTGCAGCGGCGGACCTCGCCGCTGTGCAGCTGGATCTCCGCCAGCTCGTCATAGGTGACGCCCTCCACATGGTCCACCACCATCAGGGGACCGGACACCTCGTGGATGGTACGGTATTCCTTCATCATTCCTCTTCACCAGCCTTTCGGATCAGCTCGGCGATCTCGCGCTCCATATCAGCGCGGACGGCGGCGTAGTTGGCGGCGTATTCCTCTGCGGCGGCGTACTTGGCCCAGCCCAGCTTCTCCCGGGCGGGGATGGCGTACAGCGCGGATGGGGCCACGGCCTTGTCCACAGCGCCGCGGCACAGGGACTCGTAGTGCAGGATCAGCCCCAGCAGCTGCATCTGCCGGTCAAAGCTGGAGTAGGAGTCCACGTCCATAAAGGCATTCTGCTGCAGGAAGTCCTCCCGCAGCATCCGGGCGATCTCCAACGTCAGCTGGTCGTTGGCGGACAGGGAATCCTTGCCCACCAGCTGGACGATCTCGTTCAGCTCGTTCTCCTCCTGCAAAAGGTGCATGGCGCGGTTGCGGTTCCGGATGAAGTCCTCGCCCATGTTCTCGTTGAACCAGGGCGTCACCGCGTCCAGATACAGGGAGTAGGAGTTCAGCCAGTTGATGGCCGGGAAGTGGCGGCGATAGGCCAGCGAGGCGTCCAGCGACCAGAAGACCTTGACGATACGCATGGTGGCCTGTGCCACCGGCTCACTCAGGTCGCCGCCGGGAGGCGACACCGCGCCCACGGCGGTCAGGGAGCCGGTGCGCTCGTCGCTGGCCAGGCACTGCACCACGCCGGCGCGCTCATAGAACTGCGCCAGGCGGGAGGCCAGATAGGCGGGATATCCTTCCTCACCGGGCATCTCCTCCAACCGGCCGGACATCTCGCGCAGGGCCTCGGCCCAGCGGGAGGTAGAGTCGGCGATGACGGCCACATCGTAGCCCATGTCGCGGAAATACTCCGCGATGGTGATGCCGGTGTAGACCGACGCCTCACGGGCGGCCACAGGCATATCCGAGGTGTTGGCGATCAGCACCGTACGCTTCATCAGGCTTTCGCCGGTGCGGGGGTCGGTCAGCTCCGGAAACTCCCGCAGTACGTCGGTCATCTCGTTGCCGCGCTCGCCGCAGCCGATATAGACCACGATGTCCACGTCGGCCCACTTGGCCAGCTGGTGCTGCACCACGGTCTTGCCGGAGCCGAAGGGCCCGGGCACGGCGGCGGTGCCGCCCTTGGCGATGGGGAACATGGTGTCGATGACACGCTGGCCGGACTGCAAAGGCTTTACCGGCGGGAATTTCTTTTTATAGGGGCGGCCCACGCGGACGGGCCACTTCTGTACCATGGTCAGCTCACGCACCTCACCGTTGGCCAGCTTCACCCGGGCGATGGGCTGGGTGATGTTGTACTGTCCGGCCTCGGCCAGCCACGCCACCGTGCCCTCGGCGCCCTTGGGCACCATGATCTTGTGCAGCACGGACTCCGTCTCCGGCACGGTGCCCAGAATGTCGCCCACAGCCACGGTGTCGCCCACAGCGGCGGTGGGGGTAAAGTCCCACAGCCTGTCGCGGTCCAGCGGCGGTACCTGAATGCCGCGGGTGATGTTGCTGCCCACCCGGCGGACGATCTCCTCCAGCGGACGCTGGATGCCGTCATAGATATTCTCGATCAGGCCGGGACCCAGCTCCACGCTCAGCGGTGCGCCGGTGGTGACCACATCAGCGCCGGGACCAAGACCGGACGTCTCCTCATACACCTGTATGGAGGCCCGGTCGCCGGTCATATTCAGGATCTCTCCGATCAGCTGCTGGGGACCTACGCGCACCACGTCCGCCATGTTGGCGTCCGCCATGCCGTCCGCCACCACCAGCGGGCCGGAGACTTTGATGATCTTACCCATTCTCTTGCTCCTTTCAGGAAATATCCGCGCCCACGGCGCGTTCCACCGCGTCGTGCAGGGCGGCCCCGGCGATGCCCAGCGAACCGGTCTTGCCGGGGATGAGGATAACGGCGGGCAGGGGTGCGTCTTTATACCGGGCGATCTCGGCGGTCAGCTGCTGCGCCAGCTGCTCGGTGATATAGATGACGGCGTAGTCCTCCTGCGCCAGGCGGTGCAGCATTCTGCGCCCCGCGTCGGTATCCTCGGTGGGGAACACGTCCAGCCCCAGCGCACGGAAGCCCAGCACGCTGTCCCGGTCCCCAATAACGGCGATCTTATACATATTGCTCACGCAGCCTTTCCCGGAGCGCCTCCGCCGGCACACCGGCCATCCGGCCGGACAGCACAGTACGCACCGCCGTCCACTCCGCTTCCTTTGCCGCCAGATAGCCCAGCGCCACCTCTACGCCGAAGGGTACCCGGCGTGTCGCGCCGGCGGCGCGGAGCACCGCGTCGTCGCAGGCCTTTTCAAAGGCGGTCAGGCTGCCGCCCTTGGCGGCCTCGTCTCCCAGCTCCGCCTCCCGGGCGAAGGCCGTGCCCCGCCACAGCGCGGCAGCGCCGCTGCCGCTTCCGGCGCGGATCGCCTCCGGCGTCACGCTGCCGCCGGGGAACAGCACCTCCCGCAGGAAGCCGGCGTCCAGCCCCAGCCGCTGGGTGCGGATGAGTGAGCGCAGGTTCGCCGCGTCGGTCATGGCGCGGACATAGTCCTGCAAATAGGGTATGTGGCTGTCCGCCGCCAGCTTTTCCAGCCGCGCGAAGTAGGCCCGATCCAGGATGCAGTCGCTGCTGCGGGCGCTGCCCGTCTCGGCCAGCACCCGCTGGGCCTCATCGGCCGCGGCGGCCATGTCGGCGGGCAGAAAGTCCCAGCCGCCGTTTTCGGCGTGCTTTTTCTGCATCGTCTCTGCCGGTACGGTCCCGGCGTCGATCAGCAGACGCTCCGCGTCCTGTGGCGCTTTCAGCAGCGTTTTGATGTTGTGGTAGTCGTATTTCAGCCGGAACACGTCCAGCACCTCCGCCTCCGGCATAAAGCGGGAAACGTCGGCGAACACCGCCTCGCGCTGCGCGCTCAGCGCCGCCTGCAGGGACGGCTCATCGTGTACGGGCGCGTAGCCCCACTCGCTCAGCAGCTGGGCGCACGCCTCGACGGAGGGTGCCGTCAGCAGCTGCTCCAGCCGCTGTGCCGTCAGCAGCCGGCGCTCCATGGCGCGTATGCGGGCGGACAGGAACAGATAGTCCGTGTCCTTTCTCCGTTTTGTCAAAGGGACGCCCCCTTTCAGTCAAACAGCACGGCGGCCACGGCGGAGGAGTCCTCCTGCCGTGCCCGGCGCAGCAGCTCGGCAAAGCCGCAGTTGATCTCCATGCGGCCCCGCTGCAGTACCACGCCGCCGCCCGTCTCCCGGGTGTCGGCAGCCAGGGTGAAGCCCGCGCCGGGCTTTTTGCCGTTGGCGGCGTCCACCACCGCCTGACCCACCGTGTCCCGGTCGGCGGCGGAGAACACCAGCGCTTCGCCGCCCTGCCCGTTTTCCGCGGCCAGCGATGCCAGCAGGTCGATATACTCCGGGCGCGGCAGCTTCAGCAGCGCGTCGGCGGCGCGGGCGAAGGCCTCGTCCAGCATCCGCTGCTTCTCCGCCAGCACCCGCTGGCGGCAGGCCAGACGGCTGCCGCCCTCCAGGCGCTCCACCTGCTCGTGCTCCAGCACCTTGCAGCGGGCCTCGCCCTCGCGGAGCAGCTTGTCCGCATCGGCGCGGTACTGGGCCAGAATGGCCTCGGCCTCCGCCGCCGCCTGGGCGGCGATGTCGGCGCACTCGGCCTGTGTGTCGGCCTCCATGCGTGCGATGATCTTGTCGATACCGTTCATAGGCGCACCCGCCTTACTTCATGATGTTCAGGGAGATCATAATGGTCGCCACCAGAGACAGGATGGCGTAGAACTCCACGATGCCGCAGTAGATGATGCCCTTGGTAGCGGCCTCCGGGTGCTTGGCCACGATGTTGATGGACGCGGCGGCCACGCGGCCCTGGAAGATGGCGCTCAGCCAGCCGCCCAGCATGATGGGCAGGCAGGCGGCGAAGAAGGACAGCCCCTGGGTCAGGGAGAGATCCAGCACGCTGCCGCTGAGCAGGCCGGTCTGGCCCAGCACCAGGAACAGCGCCACAAAGCCGTACAGGCCCTGGGTGCCGGGCAGTACCTGCAGGATCAGGCACTTGGTGGACTTATCGGGATCCTCGCTGGTCAATCCGGCGGCGGCCTCACCCACCATACCGGTGCCCTTGGCGGAGCCGATGCAGCACAGGCCGGCGGTCAGCGCCGCGCCCAGGATGGCGAAACCCAGTCCGCCCACAGATTCAAGAAAAGCTAACATGATTTAGTATCCTCCTTAATGATCTCTACGTGTTTGGCCCGGACGCGCAGGGGACGGTAGGCCTTGCCGCCGTCCTTGTAGAAGCGTCCGAAAAATTCCAGAAATTGCAGGCGCATATCGTGGACGTAGCAGCCCAGCAGGTTCAGCGCCAGGTTCAGCATATTGCCGACGAATGCGATGATGATGAAGGTGACCACGTTGCCGGTGGTGGCGCCCAGCATATTGAACACCTGGGCCAGCACTGCGCCGGACAGCATCAGCGCCATCAGCCGGACGTAGGACAGGATATCACTGAAGAAACCCGTCACGCCGTTGTACACCGCCGCCACGAAGCCCGTCACCTTGCCGAAGCCCTTTTTGCCCCGGCCCGCGCCGTATACCAGCATAAGAACGCCCGCGATCAGCACCACCGGCACGCCGGATACACTGCCGATGCCAAGCACCGCAAGACCCGTGCCCGCCAGAATGATCCACCAGGTGATCTCGTCAAACAGGGCATCCATAAAGCAGCCCTTTTTGCATTTTTCCACCACGCTGACGGTCATGCCGGTGAACACCTGCAAGGCGCCCAGGATCAGCGAGCCCACCATGATGGCCATGGTGTCGTCCAGGGGTGAGAACAGCGCCGGCAGGGCAAAGGTGCTCTCCGGGTCAAAGAACTTGAAGAGCTGCGGCAGGAAGTCGCCGAAGAAGCTGCCGGTCATGGCGCCGAAGGCCACGGTGGTCACGCCGCACCAGAAGATCATCTCCATAAAGCTGCGGTCGTCCGGCCGTTTTTTCTTCAGGAACAGCCATGAGCCGAGGAGCATCAGCAGCCCGTAGCCGATGTCCGCCATCATCATGCCGAAAAACAGGATGAAGAACGGTGCCATCACCGGGTTGGGGTCCACGCCGTCGTAGGCCGGCAGGGAGTACTGCTCGGTGATGCAGTTCATGGACCGCGCCACCGCGTTGTCCTCCAGCAGCACCGGCACCTCCGGTATCTGCTCCGTCGTGGGATCGGACAGGGTGTAGTCGCAGTCCGCCGTGTCCAGATACGCCGTCAGCCTTGCCGTCTTTTTCTCCGGCACCCAGCCGTCGAACGCCACGATGCACCCGTCGGTCAGCAGTCTGCGGCGGTTTTCCTCCCGCTGCAGGCGGGAGGCCAGCCGGTCGGCGCACAGATACAGCTCCGGCAGCCGTTCCGCCAGCTCATCCAGCTGCTTTCGCAGGGTCTCCTGCTGCCGCTTGACCTCTGCCAGCCGGTCTGTGTCCCGCCGCCGGTTTTCCTCCGGCGTGCCGGTGCGGCCCTTCAGGGGTGAGGCCGCGAAGCCCCGGCCCCGCAGCAGCTCCAGCACCTGTGCCGTCGCCGCCTTGTGGGTGATGAGCAGTACGCACTGCTGCTGCCGGTCGGCGGAGAGCAGATACAGCTCGCTCTCCGGATATTCGTTTTGTACCTGCCCACACAGTTCGTCCCAGGGGACGAAGGGCGGCAGTACGCCCAGGGTCACGTCGCAGCAGCGTGTCTCCGTCAGCTCCAGGGGCAGGTCCAGACTCAGCCAGGGCCCCAGGGTGATCCGGTCGGTCTCCAGCTGGGCGGCCAGCGCCGTCAGCTGCTGTAATTGTCCCGTTGCCTCGTTGACCTGGCGGGCCAGCGCCAGCCCGTCGGCCAGCCCCGTCTCGCTCAGGTATTCCGCCTCGCCGATGGCGGGGCGGGGCGCCAGCAGCGGCGCTTTCTTGGGCGGCGCAGCCCGCCGCAGGGCATCGATCGCCGTCTGTACCTGCCGCTGGCGGGCCAGGCAGTCCGCCGTCTCGCTGTCGCAGCGCCGCAGGCTCTCCGGCGCATCCGGCGCGTCCGGCTCACTGATCTCCACGCAGCCCATACGCTCCAGCTGCCGCAGCAGCGCGTCGTGGTCCCGCGCCAGCGCCAGCACCTGCAGGCGCTTCATTTTTACAATGGGCATTTACCGCTTCACCACCTTTTCCACGATGGCGCGGACAGCCGTGTCCATGCGCTGCTCCGCCTGCTGCCGTATGGCTGTGCAGGTGCGCTCGGCGTCGCTTCGCAGGGCGGCATCCGCCGCCTGTCCGGCTTCACCGGCCCGCTGCATGGCTTCGTTCTCCAGCACCTTCACGGCGTTCTGCGCCTCGCGCACCAAACCGTCGCCGTCCCGGCGGGCCTGCTCGGCCAGTGCCCGGGCGGCGCGCTGGGCCTCGGCCTTCTGCTCCAGAAGCCGCTGCTCCGCAGCCTGCAGCTGGTCTATTTTTTCACGGTACAGTTTACTCACCGCCTTTCTCTTGATACGAAACAGACAGGGGAAGACCCCGTTTCCGGAAGCCGTCCCCCTTTGAAGTATATTTTTCGCGGAGGAAACTCCCTTCGCCTGCCTCTGATCATACGTATTTTATCATACCACAAAAGCACGGGGGACAACAACAGGCAGAATGGCAAAAATAACCGGTTTCCTTTGTGCAGGGTGACAATAAGATGACAGACAGGTAAGAAATAAGTGGTGGCATTTTTTTGCCCGATGTGGTATACTCTTCCTATATTGGAACAGTATTCCCGTTTTGCGGGAGTGTATAATGACGTGAGGTGTGTCATGACCTATCTGAAAGCAATTCTGTTGGGACTGGTGCAGGGCATAGCGGAATTCCTGCCCATCTCCAGCTCCGGCCATCTGGCCATTGCCCGCAATCTGCTGAATATGGAGGGCGCGGGGAGCATCCCGGAGTTCTTCGACGTGCTGCTCCACCTGGGCACGCTTATTGCGGTGTTCGCCGCCTATTGGGGCGACATCCGCGACATGGTGGTGGAGTTCTTCCGGGGCATCGGCGACCTGGCGCACCACAGCACCCCCACACCGGTGCCGCCCGCCCGCCGGCTCATCCTGCTGATCATCGTCGGTACGCTGCCGCTGTTTGCGGTGCTGCCCATCCGCAAGACGGTGCAGGACCTGGGCGACAATATGTATTTCGTGGGCGCGGCGCTGATCTTCACCGGCTTCCTGCTGTTCCTGTGTGACCGGGTGCGCCGGGGCCGCAAGACCGAGCGCAGCGCCACCTGGCTGGACGCTCTGCTGGTGGGCGTGGGGCAGGCGGTGGCCACGCTGCCCGGCGTCTCCCGCTCCGGCATGACCATCACCGCCGGGTGCTTCGTGGGCTATGAGCGTCGCTTCGCCGTGCGCTTTTCCTTCCTGCTGAGCATCCCCGCCGTGCTGGGGGCCAATATCCTCTCCATCAAGGACGCGGTGCAGGCCGGCATCGTCGGCGCGGAGGTGCCCATGTACCTGGTAGGCGTGGCCGTGGCCGCCGTGACGGGCTATCTGTGCATCCGGCTTCTGAAGTATATCGCGGACAAGGGCCGTTTCGGTGCCTTCGCCTACTACTGCTGGGCGGCGGGCGTGCTGACCCTTGTTCTGCAGGGCATCAAGTGAGGTAGATAGACTATGGCATCGACACAAAAGAAAGGAAACAGCCGCAAAAAAACGCCTGCCCCGCCGCCTCCGCCGGCGTATAACGCCGCGGCGCGTATGGCCGGCGGCATCGTCTGCGCCCTGCTGGCGCTGTGCGTGCTGGTGAGCTATTTCAACGTGGACGCCCTCCTCCTGGTGTGGATCGCCAGGGTGCTCAAGGGCGCGCTGGGCTACGGCTATTACCTGACGGCCCCGGTGCTGGCGGCCATCGCCGTTATCCAGCTGGGCCATCGGGGCCGGCCCGTCGTCCTGCGTACCACCTGCGTGGCGCTGCTGCCCCTGCTGGTGGGCGTGCTGTGCCACCTGACCCTGTGCCGCACAGCCTACACCCTCGGCCTGGACAGCGTCAAGACCCTCTGGGCCGACGGACAGGCCCTCAAGTGCGGCGGTGTGCTCTCCGGCGGTCTGGCCGTGGGCTGCGAGGCTCTGGTCAGCAAGGTGGTGTCCATCATCGTGTTCGTGGTGCTGCTGCTGGCCGCCCTGCTGGGCGCCCTGCACCTGACGCCCCAGGAGGCCGCGGCGCGCGTCCGCAGCTATGGCGAGAGCCTGCGCCGTGACGACGAGGACGCGGACGACGAAGCCCTCCCGGAGGGTTTCACCCCCACCGCTGCTCCCGCCCCGGCAAAAAAGCCTGCCAAGGGCCGCAGGCGCCCCAATATCGACATCCCGCTGGACAGCGAGCGCGACGACACGGTCCTTCCGCCCGCCAGCTCCTTCTTCCCCCGCCGCAGCGACGATATCCGCACGCCGGATCAGGTGCTGCGGGGCGGCCCCGCCCCTGCGCCCCAGCCCCTCAGCGACGAACCCGCACCGCCCGCCGCTCCGGCGGAGGCCCCCGCCCCGAAAAAGCCCCTCAGCGACAAGCAGAAAAAAGCCCAGCTGCAGCAGGAGGTGGAGAGCGCCGCCCAGGAGGTCAGCGACGCCATCGAGCAGGAGCTGGCCCAGGGGGAGGAGACCTACCGCTACCCGCCCATCACCCTGCTGGAGCAGAACCGCGGCGGCAATTACACCGAGGTGGGCGCCGAGCTGCGGAACAACTCCAAGCGCCTGGCGGACACCCTGCGCTCCTTCGGCGTGGACGCCCGCGCCGGCGAGGTCATCCACGGCCCCTCCGTCACCCGCTACGAGTTCACCCTGGACCAGGGCGTCAAGCTCAGTAAGATCACGAACCTCCAGGACGATATCGCCCTGGCGCTGGGTGCCAGCGGCGTCCGAATCGCCCCGGTGCCCAACAAGATATCCGCCGTGGGCATCGAGGTCCCCAACCGCACCGTCACCGCCGTGCGGATCCGCGATGTCATTGAATCCCGTGAGTTCATCGACCATCCCTCCCCGGTGGCCTTTGCCGTGGGCAGGGATATCGGCGGCAGCAACATCGTGGGCAACATCGCCCGTCTGCCCCATGTACTCATCGCCGGCACCACCGGCTCCGGTAAATCCGTCTGCACCAACTCCCTCATCGTCAGCCTGCTCTACAAGTCCACGCCGGACGAGGTCCGTTTTATCATGGTGGACCCCAAGATGGTGGAGCTGGCGCCCTACAACGGTATCCCGCACCTGCTCATCCCCGTGGTCACCGACCCCAAAAAGGCCGCCGGCGCCCTGCAATGGGCGGTGTTCGAGATGATGAAGCGCTACAAGATGTTCTCTGAAAAGGGCGTCAAGGACCTGGCGGGCTATAACGCCCTGTCCGAGACGGACGAGGACGTGAAAAAGCTGCCCACCGTGGTGGTGGTCATCGACGAGCTGGCTGACCTGATGCTGGTGGCGGCCAAGGAGGTGGAGGAGTCCATCTGCCGTGTGGCCCAGATGGGCCGTGCCGCCGGTATGCACCTGGTCATCGCCACCCAGCGCCCCTCGGCGGACGTGATCACCGGTCTGATGAAGGCCAATATCCCCAGCCGCATCGCCTTCGCCGTGGCCAGCTCCATGGAGTCCCGCATCATTCTGGACACCACCGGCGCGGAGAAGCTGGTGGGCAAGGGCGATATGCTCTACTTCCCTCTGGGCGACACCAAGCCCACCCGTGTTCAGGGCTGCTTCATCACCCCGGAGGAGATCGACCGTGTGGTGAAGTTCGTCAAGGACGAGGCCGGCGAGGCCCATTACGACCAGGACGTGATCGAGAAGATCCAGCAGGCGGTGGACGCCAAGGCCGACAAGGGCGGCAAGGTCCCCTCCGGCGACGTGTCCGACGACGGCGACGATGCCGACGAGCTGCTTTCCGCCGCCGTAGAGGTGGTGCTGGAGACGGGTCAGGCCTCCGTGTCCATGCTCCAGCGCCGTCTGAAGCTGGGCTACTCCCGCGCCGCCCGCCTGGTGGACCAGATGGAGGAGCGCGGCTATGTGGGCCCCTTCGAGGGAAGTAAGCCCCGCCAGCTGCTCATCACCCGCGAGAAGTGGCAGGAGCTGCAAATGGCCAAGGGCGCATCTCCGGCGGAGGCGGACAAGCCCGCCGACCGTTACGGCAGCATCCACGACGTGTTCGAGAGCCACGACGCACTTGAATAATAAATATCCCCCGGCCGAAGGCCGGGGGATATTTTCTTGCTTACACCGTGCCGGTGACGGTCAGCACCGCCGTGCCGGGGGTGGTGCTGTATGCGCCGGTGGCGGCGTCCTGCGTGAAGGTGGCCGCGGGCACCGTGACCACGCCGGCCACCGTGGCGAATACGCCGGTAGCCGCGTCATAGGTGTACTGGGTGGGTGCGGTCAGCGCCGTGCCGTTCAGCGTCACCGTCAGGTCCGTCAGCCGCGGGTCGAAGGTGTCGGTGATAACGATGGCCGCCGCGGCGTCCGCCGCCGTGTTGCCGGTGTTCTGGATGGTGAAGGTGTACGTCAGGCGGCTGTTCTCCGTCACCGTGGTGGGGGAGAGGGACTTGTTGATGGTCAGTGCCGGCGCCGCCTCCGGTGCCACCGTTTCCGTGGCGGTAACGGGGTTTGCCAGCCCTGCGCCGGTGACGGACGCGCTGTTGGTGACGGTGCCCTCCGCCGTCGGCGGCGCGAAGGCCGTGGGCGCGGCCTCATAGGCGATAACGGCATTGCCGCCCGCCGGCACGGTGATTCCGGTGAACGTCAGCGGCGGCCCGGCGGTGACGGCGGGTGCCGCCTGCAGAACGCCGTTCTGATAGTACCGCACAGACCCGGCGGTGTAGGACAGGGGATACACCGTCCCGGCGTTGAAGGCGTAGCCGCCCAGATCGTCGGTAATGGTCAGCCCCGTCAGCGGTGCGGTGCCGCTGTTGACCAGAGAGAGGATATACGTCACGCGGCCGTCGGTGCCGTAGGTGGGCACCACGGCGGTCTTGGCGGCGGTCAGCGTCTCCGTCAGCTCGCCCACCGTCACGTTGGAGGTGGTGGTCTGGCCGTTATAGGTCAGCGTTGCCTGGTTGGTGAAAGTTGCCATGATAGGACCTCCTGTGTTTAATTTCGCGGGTCGTGCCCGCAGTCCAGTGTATGCGCCGCGGTCCCCGGCGGTCCGTACCTGCCAGGCGGAGAACCGTATGCTCCGTGCCGAGCTGGAGCAGCTGAAAAAAGAAAAGACCGACGAAAACTGAAAAAAAGGAAGCACCCGTCAGGGTGCTTCCTTTTTTGCCATTGTCACAGCGCCGCGGTGACCTCCCGCAGCCATTGCCGGACCTCCGTCGGCACCAGCGGGGCGATCTGTGCATACACACGCCTGTGATAGCCGTTCAGCCAGTCCCGTTCCGATGCCGTCAGCAGCGCCGGGTCCAGGGCGTCCCGGTCGAAGGGCGCCAGCGTCAGCGTCTCAAAGTGCAGAAAGCCCGCCGCCTCCGCCGGCTGCACCAGCAGCAGGTTCTCGTGCCGTATGCCGAAGCGTCCGGCGGCGTAGTATCCCGGCTCATCGGAGATGACCATGCCCGTCTCCAGTGCCGGGTGTGCCAGCCCCTCCGCAATGCGCCAGCGGAAGGAGGGCGGCGCCTCGTGTACGCTGAGCACGCACCCCACGCCGTGCCCGGTGCCGTGGTCATAGTCCAGGCCCTCCCGCCACAGCGGGCCCCGGGCCAGTGCGTCCAGATTTTCCCCCATGACCCCCTGGGGGAATTGTGCCATGGCCAGCTGTATGTGGCCCTGCAGCACCTGTGTGGACCTCCGGCGTTCCTCGTCCGTGATGGGGCCCAGCGCTATGGTGCGGGTCACGTCCGTCGTGCCCCGGGCGTAGTGTCCGCCGCTGTCCACCAGCAGCAGTCCCTGCGCCTTCAACGGCACGTCCGTCTCCGGTGTGGGGGCGTAGTGGACCACGGCAGCGTGGGGGCCATAGGCGGCGATGGTCTCGAAGCTGTCCTCCAGAAAATCCACCTGCTCTGCCCGATACCGGTGCAGCAGCGCCGCGGCGGACAGCTCGGTGTACGCCTCCGGCTGTGTCTTCATCTCATACAGGAAGCGGCACAGCGCCGCGCCGTCCTGCAAGTGCGCCTGCCGGAAGCCCGTCTGTTCGCTCCCGGCCTTCACCGCCTTGCGGCGGGCGGCGGGGCTGGGCGTGTCCGTCCACGCCGTGTGGGCCAGACATTCCGCGATGCGGCTGTTGGCCGTGGCGCTGTCCGCCAGCACCCGCGCGCCCTCCGGCAGCGCCCGCAGCGCGTCGTAGATATCCCCGTAGGGCCGCAGCGCTGCGCTGTCTGCCGCCAGCGCGGCGCGTATCTCCGGCGCGAAGCTCTCTGCCTGGGCATATAGCGCGGCGCTGTCCGTGCCCACCAGCAAAAAGCCCAGGAATACCGGCGTGCATGCCACGTCGCCGCCCCGCAGCTCCAGTGCCCAGGCCACGTCCGTCAGATCGGTCAGCAGCAGCCATTCCGCCTTCTGCGCCGCCATGTCCTGCCGCAGGGCCGTCAGCTTCTCCCGCCGCGTCACCCCGCTGTCGAAGGCCCATACCGGCGCGGTGGACAGGTCGGGCCGGTCCGTCCATACGCCCGCCGCCGGGTCGAAGCCGCCGTCCAGCCGGATGTGCTTGTCCGCCAGCGCCTTTTCCAGCGTCCGGTGCAGCCGTGTGCTGACGGTCCGGCCGTCAAAGCCCAGGGCTCCGCCCTCCGGCAGCTGCTCCGCCAGGAATTGGGACAGCGTCGGCACGCCCGGCTGGCCGGCGCGCATCAGCTGTATGCCGCTGCCCTCCAGCTGCCGTTCCGCCTGCAAAAAGTATCGCCCGTCCGTCCACAGGTATGCGCCCTCCCGCAGCACCGCCAGCGTTCCCGCCGAGCCGGTGAACCCGGACAGGAACTCCCGGGCCTTGAAATGCGCCCCTACATACTCCGAGCCGTGAAAGTCGTCGGTGACGACGATGCAGCCCTCCAGTCCGCGCGCCTCCATATTCTGCCGCAGCGCGGCCAGCTTTTCCGTAACGGTCATGGTGCTCACCCTTTCTCACGGAACAGTATAGCACACTTCCCGCAGAATTCCACCCCTGTCTGCGCAATTGTGCGCTCCGCCGCCCGAACATTCATATACCGCGTATAAACATATACCAAAGGTGTATATAATGCCGCGTAGAGGTGTATAAAACGTACACGATAGATATGTGAAAGAGAAAGGGAAAGAAAGGGGAATGTTCAATGAGAAAAGAACGGGAACGCCGTACCCTTGAGACGGCGGGAATGCTGTTTACTCTGCTTTTCGGCAACCTGCTGCACTTTGTCTACGACTGGACCGGTCAGGCCGGCTGGGCCGCGTATCTCTCCGCCGTCAACGAATCCACCTGGGAGCACATGAAGCTTTTGGCCGTTCCCTGGCTGGTGTGGACCGTCGTCACGATCGTCGTAAACCGTTGTGCCGCAAGCGCTTTGCCCAGGGCCATCGGCCTGCTCGTCGGCCTCGCCGCCATCCCGGCCCTGTTCTATACCTACACCGGTATCCTGGGAAAAAGCGTGGGCGTGGTCAACATCCTGATCTTTCAGGCCGCCGTGCTGCTGGCATATTTTGTCAGTGTCTCCCTGCAAAAGAGCGCCCGCCTCTCGTCCGTTCCTTTCCAAATATTGGGCATTCTGCTCCACCTGCTCGCCGCCCTCGCCTTCCTTTTTTTCACGTCCTTTCCCCCGTCCCTTCCCCTGTTTGTGGACCCCACAAACGGCACCCGCGGCATACCGCCAAAAACGCTGTGATACCAACGGTTTGCAGCTGAAAGAAAGTGGCGCTTCCCACATCGGAAAGCGCCGCTTTTTTTGCGGAAATTTGCCTCTTGACAAACGTACAGCTGTTGATATAATAAGCTTGTGATTACAAAAATGCACTTGCTTAGGAGGTGGCTGTGTGACCCGAAGAGAACGGCAGCTGCTGGAGTGGATACGGGAAAACCCGTGTATTTCCCAGCAGGAGCTGGCCGACAAGGCCGGTATTACGCGGTCCAGCGCCGCGGTCCACATTTCCAACCTGATGCGGAAGGGTTACATTGCCGGCCGCGGCTATCTGCTGCGTGAGGCGCCCTACATCGCCGTGGTTGGCGGCGTGAATATGGATATCGGCGCGGTGTCCGACGCGCCGCTGGTGGCACGGGACTCCAACCCCGGCCGGGTGACCACCTCTCTGGGCGGCGTGGGACGGAACATCGCCCACAACCTCTGCCTGCTGGGTGAGCAGGTGTCCATGATCACGGTACTGGGGCAGGATAGCTTTGCCCAGTCTGTGCGGGAGAACGCGGCGGATATCGGCCTTGACCTGAGCCACAGCGCCACCATTCCCGGCGGCCGGACGGGCACCTATCTGTTTATCGACGGCTGCGACGGCGACATGGCCCTGGCCGTGAACGACATGGCCATCTATGAGCACATCACGCCGGAGTTCCTGCGGCAGCGGCTGGATTATATCAACCATGCCGACTTGGTGGTGGTGGAGACGAACCTGCCGGAGGCGTCTATCCAGTGGCTGTGCAGCCACTGCACCGCGCCTGTCCTGGCCGACCCGGTCAGCACCATCAAGGCGCCGAAGCTGCTGCCGGTGCTGGATAAGCTGACGGCGCTGAAGCCCAACCGCATGGAGGCAGAGCTGCTCAGCGGCGTGACCATCCGCGATGAGGCAGACGTTCAAAAGGCCGCGAAGGTCCTGCTGGACAAGGGTGTCCAGCAGGTGTATATCTCCTTGGGAGGTGATGGCCTGTACGCCGAGGACCAGGCGGGGCGGCACGTGCGCCTGCCCTGCCCGAAGGTGCAGGTGGTGAACGCCACCGGCGGCGGAGACGCCATGGCGGCGGCGCTGGCCGCGTGCATTGCCCATGGCAAACCACTGGCGGAGTGCGCGCGGAAGGCCGCCGGGGCCGGCGCGCTGGCCTGTACGGCGGCGGAGACCATCCACCCCGGCATGAGCTGGGAGAATGTGGACTATATTTTGGACAATACAGGCATGAGCAAAAAAGCGTAAACGATATTGCATGACATAAGGAGGTACAAGTTATGAACCGTTATCTGGACGTGGCCCCTGAGGTGCAGGAGGCTTTGAAGGCCGGCAAGCCCGTTGTGGCGCTGGAGAGCACCATCATCTCCCACGGTATGCCCTATCCCCAGAATGTGGAGACGGCACTGAACGTGGAGAAGATCATTCGCGACGGCGGCGCGGTGCCCGCCACCATCGCCATCATCGGCGGTCGGCTGAAGGCCGGATTGACCCCCGAGGAGATCGACTATCTGGGCAAGACCGGCGCCGGCGTCACCAAGGCCAGCCGCCGCGACCTGCCCATTCTGGTGGCGGAGGGCCGCGATGGCGCCACCACCGTGACCACCACCATGATGATCGCCGCCATGGCGGGTATCCAGGTGTTCGCCACCGGCGGTATCGGCGGCGTGCACCGCGGAGCCGAGACCACCATGGACATCTCTGCCGATCTGGAGGAGCTGGCCCATACCCCGGTGATGGTGGTGTGCGCCGGCGCCAAGTCCATCCTGGACCTGGGATTGACCCTGGAGTATCTGGAGACCCACGGTGTGCCGGTCATCGGCTATCAGACCGAGGAGCTCCCCGCGTTCTATACCCGCAAGTCCGGCTTTAAGGTGGACTACCGGCTGGACACCCCCAAGCAGCTGGCCGAGGCCTTCCATGTGAAGCGCGAGCTGGGGCTGGAGGGCGGTATGCTGGTGACGAACCCCATCCCCGAGCAGTACTCTATGGACGCCGACGTGATCAACAAGGCCATCAACGAGGCGGTGGAGGAGGCCAAGGCGCAGGGCATCCACGGCAAGGCCACCACGCCCTTCCTGCTGGCCAAGATCAAGGACATCACCGGCGGCAGCAGCCTGGATGCCAACATTCAGCTGGTGTATAACAACGCGAAGCTTGCCACGGCCACGGCCTGCGAGCTGGCCAAGCTGGCCAAATGAGCCAGCCGTCGCTGGGCTTTGTCGGCGGCGCGGACGGACCTGTGACGGTATTCGCCTCCGGCGGCGGTACGGCGCTGCTGGTCTATCTGGTACTTATCAATCTGGTGACATTTTTCGTGTATGGTGCGGACAAGCGTCGGGCCAGACAGGGCAAATGGCGGGTGCCGGAAAAGACGCTGTTCCTGCTGCCGCTGTTGGGCGGCAGTGTCGGTGCGCTGCTGGGTATGCGGGTGTTTCACCACAAGACGAAGCACTGGTATTTCGTCTGGGGCGTGCCCGCTATACTGCTGGCACAGCTGGCACTGGCGGTCTGGTTACTGACGAGGTAAGGAGGACATACTATGCTGGTACGAAAAGCGGTTCCGGCGGATATCCCCGCTGTGACCGCCATTTACGAGGCGCTTCTGGATCGTGAGGAGCGCGGCGAGCTGTCCACCGGCTGGACCCGGGGCGTATACCCCACGGAGCAGACGGCTCTGGACGCGCTGGCTGCCGGCACACTGTATGTGCTGGAGGACGGGGGACGTGTTGCGGCCGCCGCCAAGCTGGACCAGAACCAGATGGCGCAATACAGCCAGTGTACCTGGCGGCATGACGCGCCGCCGGAGCAGGTGCTGGTGCTGCACACACTGGTGGTGGACCCCACCGTGAAGGGCAAGGGGTACGGCACGGCTTTTGTGGCCTTCTATGAGCAGTTGGCCCGGGGAACGGATCGGCCGTACCTGCGGATCGACACCAACGCCCGCAACACGCCCGCCCGGGCGCTGTACAAAAAGCTGGGCTACACCGAGGCGGGCATCGTGGCCGGGACCTTTAACGGCATCCCGAACGTGCAGCTGGTGTGCCTGGAGAAAAAAGTATAAAACAAAGGACAAGGAGGTGCCGGAGATGGCATTGATCCATGTAAACGAGAGCGACTTCCGGGAGCAGGTCCTGGAAAACAGCGGCACAGTGCTGGTGGATTTTTGGGCCAACTGGTGCGGCCCCTGCCGTATGCTGGGCCCCGTGCTGGAGCAGCTGGCCGCTGACCGGCCGGATGTCACCGTGGCCAAGGTGGATGTGGACGAGAATATGTCCCTGGCCGCGGCCTATGGCGTGGAGAGCATCCCCATGCTGCTGGTGTTCAAAAACGGCCAGCTGGTGAACAAGTCCATCGGTTTTGTCTCCCAGCCGGAGATCGAAAAGCTTATCGGATGAAAAAGGCCCGCAGGCCGTTGCCTGCGGGCTTTTTCCGGCTTGACAGGCAGCGCTCCGGCGGGTACAATGGGGCCAAAATGACGCCCGCGCAGGCGGGACGACCCAAGGAGGTAACGACTATGATGCATATCGGTCTGCTGGGCTTTGGCGTGGTAGGCGGCGGCGTGTGGGCGCTGTGCGCGCCGCGCGATGACCTGAATGTGAAGCGTGTGCTGCTCCGCAGTCCCAAAGAGGGCCTGCCGGAGGAGGTGGTCACCTTCAACGCCGATGACATCCTCAATGACCCGGAAATCGACACGGTGGTGGAGGTCATGGGCGGGCTGCACCCGGCCTATGAATATGTCTCCGCCGCGCTGGCGCGGGGCAAGAACGTGGTCACGGCCAACAAGGCACTGATCGCCGCCTATTACACGGAGCTGACGGCACTGGCCCGGGAGAAGGGCGCGGCCCTGCGCTGCACCGCCGCCGTGGGCGGCGGCATACCCTGGCTGACGAATTTGGAGCGCGTGAAGCGGCTGGATACGGTGTGCGCCGTGGGCGGTATTATGAACGGCACCACCAACTTTATCATGGACGCCATGCACAAGGCTCCGGTGGACTTCCCCGCTATTCTGAAGGAGGCCCAGGACCTGGGCTATGCCGAGGCGGATCCCTCCGCCGACATCGACGGCGACGATATCCGCCGCAAGCTGTGCATCTCCGCCAACATCGCCTTCGACGCGGCGCTGGAGGAGACAGCCATCCCCACCTTCGGCATCCGGACGGTGACGGCGGCGGATATTGCGGCCTTCCAGAGCCACGGCTTTGCCTGCAAGCTGCTGGCCCGGGCCGAGAGCACGGAAAACGGCGTGTGCGCCTATGTGGAGCCCACGCTGGTGGACGCCGGCGATCTGGAGGCGGCGGTGCCCGCCAACTTCAATCTCATCACCTATGAGGCCGAGCAGCTGGGCCGCCAGAGCTTCTACGGCCAGGGCGCGGGGCGCTTCCCCACGGCGGAGAACGTGGTGCAGGACTGCCTGACGGTGCTGTCCGGCAAGCGGGGCTTTTACACCGACAGGGCCGTGTCCATGCTCCTGACCAGCGGCGAGGCGCACCCCTACTACGTCCGCACCAGCACGCCGGATGCGTTCCTGCGGGGCCGCACCGCGGAGACGTGGGACAACGGCGCGGTCATCACCGGCGCGGTGGACGTGTACGAAATGCTGGCCTGGGCCAAGGCTCAGCGTGAGAAGGACCCCGGCGTGTTCATCGCCGGTATTCGATAAAAAACGACGCAATGCGACGCAGTTCGACATCCTGCGGCAGTTTTTCACAAGGAGGATACATACCATGACCTATCAGGAGATATTAGCCAACGCGCGGACCTGTATGGGACCCTACTGCAAGTCCTGTCCCGTGTGCAACGGCGTGGCCTGCAAGAACACCGTGCCCGGCCCCGGCGCCAAGGGGATCGGCACCGGCTTCATCCGCAACTATCAGAAGTGGCAGGAGCTGTGCGTCAACATGGACACCATCTGCGAGAACGTGCCCGTGGACACCAGCTATAATTTCTTCGGCAAGCAGGTGGCCCTGCCCGTGTTTGCCGCGCCGGTGGGCGCCATGCAGCTGCACTACGGCGACAAGTACGACGATCTGACCTATAACGACATTCTGGTGTCCGCCTGTGCCGGCGCGGGCATCGCCGCCTTTACCGGCGACGGCACCAATCCCGCCGTGATTCAGGCGGCGGCCGAGGCGCTGAAGAAGAATCACGGCTGCGGCGTGCCCACCATCAAGCCCTGGAATATCGACCTGGTCCGCGAGAAAGCGGAGCTGGTGGGCGCGGCGGACCCCATTGCCGTGGCCATGGACATCGACGCAGCGGGCCTGCCCTTCCTGAAGAACCTGACCCCACCCGCCGGCAGCAAGACTGTGGACGAGCTGAAGGAGATCGTGAAGCTGATGAACGGCAAGCCATTCATCCTCAAGGGCATCATGACCGTGAACGGCGCGAAGAAGGCGCTGGAGGCCGGCGCCAGCGGCATCGTGGTCAGCAACCACGGCGGCCGCGTGCTGGACCAGTGCCCCGCCACGGCGGAGGTCCTGCCCGCCATCGTCGACGCGGTGGGCGGCAAGATGACGATTCTGGTGGACGGCGGTATCCGCACCGGCATGGACGTGTTCAAGACTCTGGCCCTGGGCGCGGACGCGGTGCTCATCGGCCGCCCCTTCGTGAATATGGTCTACGGCGGCGGCGCCGAGGGCGTGCAGGTCTACGTGGACAAGCTGAAGGCCGAGCTGGCCGATACCATGGCCATGTGCGGTGCCCATAAGCTCAGCGACATCAAGCGCTCCATGATCTTCGGCTATTGAGCCGGGAGGTGAGGATATGAAGGCATTGCTCATCAACGGCAGCCCCCACGAGCACGGCTGCACCTACACCGCCCTGCGTGAGCTGGCCGACACGCTGGAGGTCGAGGGCATCGAGACGGAGATCATCCAGGCGGGAAAGACCCCCCATGCCTGCAACGCCTGCGCCAGCTGCAAAAAGACCCACCGCTGCGTGTACGACGATCTGGTCAACGAGACAGCGCCCAAGCTCGCCGCGGCGGACGCGCTGGTCATCGGCTCGCCGGTGTACTACGCCTCCCCCGCCGGCGGGGCCATCTCGTTTATGGACCGGCTGTTTTTCAGCACGCCCCACATCGACAAGACCATGAAGGTGGGCGCGTCGGTGGTGTCCTGCCGCCGGGGCGGCAACACAGCCACCTTCGACGCGCTGAACAAGTACTTCACCATCTGCGGTATGCCCGTGGCCAGCAGCCAGTACTGGAACATGGTCTACGGCAACACGCCGGAGGAGGTCCGCCAGGACAAGGAGGGCCTGCAGACCATGCGGACCCTGGGCCGCAACATGGCCTTTCTGATGAAGTCCATCGCCCTGGGCAAGGCGCAGCTGGGCCTGCCGGAGAAGGAGCCGGTGCAGCAGACAAATTTCCATCATTAAGGAATTGGGCGACCCCCGCGGCGTCAGCCGCGGGGGTCGGTGTATATAAGCGGCAATGGGCCGTCGCTGCGTTTTCGTCGAATGTCGTTGACAAGTGGCGCTTTCTGGTGGTATACTACCACTGTTAAGTGAATAGGGTCCGGTGAAGTCGTGCGGCTGCCCGCTGCAAAGGCCAGGTCTGGTCAGGCGGCAGCCTAAAAGGAAATGGGTCAAAACCCACCGCGAACGGCACTGTGAGCGCAAGGATGCACCGAAACAGCGAGAGCTGTGTGACGAAAGTCAGCCATTGGGCGTGAGCCTGAGAAGGTAGGCGGCAGACGGGGAGCGAGAGCTCCGCGGCGCGAGGCAGAAGAATTGCACGTCGGAGGACCAGGCACAGCGGGCGTTTTCTCCGTGTGGCACCACAGGAAGGACCACGCTGTTTTTGCGATGCAGAAACGGCGTTTTTTCTTACCAAAACGCACCGCCTATCCCTGCAGAGGGATGGGCATTTCTGTTGCGGTCAAGTCGGGGCGGCGTCAGCCGTCTGCTTTCCATAGGGCGGGAGGGGTTTGCCGACCCCTTCCGCCCGTCTCTTTTCATGGCGAACAGAGAGAACTGGGCGTATGATGCACAGACGGAAACGATCCTGGCTTCCAGTGCGGTGCGTGCTGTTGGCGGCACGCACCGCCTGCACATGGAGGCGGAATTCGCCCCGCTGTACGACAGCTGCTGCATCTTGCGCCGAAACCTGTTGCGTTCCGGCGTGTCCGTCTGGTATAATCATGGTATCATTCTGCAAGGAGGTCGACCCATGCGAGATCTGAAGAACACCTGCCGCGTGGCGGTGGTGCAGGCCACCCCTGTGATGTTCCGCAAGGACAAATGTCTTGAGAAGGCCCTGCGGCTCATCGACGAGGCCGCCGGCGAGGGCGCGGAGCTCATTGTCTTTCCGGAGCTGTTCATCCCCGGCTACCCCTACGGCATGACCTTCGGCTTCACCGTGGGCAGCCGCAAGGCCGTGGGCCGCGAGGACTGGAAGATGTACTACGACAACTCCCTGCTGGCCGACGGGCCGGAGATGCGTAAGCTCCTCCGCCGCGCCAGGGAGCTGGGTGTCTATATCAGTATGGGCTATTCCGAGCGCGACGCCGTCACCGGTACGCTGTATAACGCTAACATGATGATCTCCCCGGAGGGCGAGGCCCTGAACCACCGCAAGCTCAAGCCAACCGGCAGCGAGCGCGTGGTCTGGGGCGATGCAGACCGGGATTACTTCCCTGTGATGGACACGCCCTGGGGCCCCATGGGCAATCTCATCTGCTGGGAGAGTTATATGCCCCTGGCCCGGGTGGCGCTGTACCAGAAGGGGATATCCCTGTACATCTCCCCCAATACCAACGACAATCCGGAGTGGCAGGACACCATCCGCCACATCGCCATCGAGGGTCACTGCTACTTTATCAACGCCGATCTGGTCTTCCGCCGCAGCGACTATCCCCAGACCGTCAGCGGCACCGCCGAGATCGCGGCCCTGCCGGACATCGCCTGCCGGGGCGGCAGCTGCGTCATCGACCCCTTCGGCCACGAGGCCTCCGTCACCGTCTGGGACAAGGAGGACATCATCTACGCCGACCTGGATATGCAGAAGGTCCCCGCCAGCCGTATGGAGCTGGACTGCGTGGGCCACTACGCCCGTCCCGACGTGCTGGAGCTGCGCGTCAACGAGAAATAAAAAGAAAACGCCCTCCCGCCGGGAGGGCGTTTTTGCGTTACAGCTCTCGCACGACGCGCTCTACCAGCGCGCAGAGCTTCTGGCTGCTCTCGTTGGCGATACGCAGCACCTCCTGATGGGAGTGCTTCTCCCTGGCGATGCCGGTGGCCATGTTGGTGATGCAGGCGATGCCCAGCACCGCCATGCCCAGATAGTTGGCGGCGATGACCTCCGGTACGGTGGACATACCGATGGCGTCAGCGCCCAGGTGCTCATAGGCCCGTATCTCCGCTGCCGTCTCATAGCACGGACCGGGGAAGATAGCGTACACACCCTCCTTGCACGCGAAGCCCAGCGCCCCGGCGGCCTGATGGGCCTTCTCCCGCAGGCGGTGGGGATAGGCCTCTGTCATATCCGGGAAGCGGGGGCCGAAGCGCTCGTCGTTGGGACCGATGAGGGAGTTGGCGCCCAGCATATTGATGTGGTCCGACAGCAGCATCAGGTCCCCGGGGACAAACGTCCGGTTGATGCCGCCGCAGGCGTTGGTGACGATCAGGGTCTTTACCCCCAGCAGTGCCAGCACATACACCGGATAGGTGACCTCCTTCATGCTGAAGCCCTCGTAGTAGTGAAACCGCCCCTGAAGCGCCGCCGCCACCTGACTGCCCAGCCGCCCGATGACCAGATTGCCCGCGTGGCCCGCCACGGTGGAGCAGGGGAAGTGGGGGATATCCCCGTAGGGGATGACGGTCTTGTCCGTCATGGCGTCCACCAGACCACCCAGCCCGCTGCCCAGAATGATGCCCACTGTGGGTGTCTGGGGGATGTGCGCCCGGATGTATGCGGCGGAGGCGCTGACCTTATCGTAAAACTGTTCCATAAACTGTCCTCCTGCATGGGATGTTGTGCCTATTGTATCACGGCGGACGGCACTGCGCCAGAGAAATCGCATATTTTGTGAACAAATATCGTGACTTCTGTGAACATTAGCACTCTCCTATTGACAGTGCTAAAATCGGCGTTATAATAAAGCCGAACCTTGAGGGAGGGAAACGGAAGCGAACCTCCGAGGGGCGATGAAATGTATACAAATCAGTGGTGACAGCCATGTGCCGGCGGCGTGAGCCGTAGCGCGTGGAGAGCTTCGAATGGAGGAATGACATATGTTGCCCAGCATTTTTGGTGAGAATTTGTTTGATGATTTCTTTGGCGATCCCTTCGGCATGATGCCCCGCGGCCGTGACCCGCTGTACGGCAAGCACGCCAGGAACCTGATGCGTACCGATGTCCGCGAGACGGAGGATACCTATGAGCTGGACGTGGATCTGCCGGGCTTCAAGAAGGATGAGGTCACGCTGGAGCTGAAGGACGGCGTGCTGACCATTCAGGCGGTCAAGGGCCTGGACAAGGACGAGACGGATAAGAAGGGCAAGTACATCCGTCAGGAGCGTTACGCCGGCGCGTGCAGCCGCAGCTTCTATGTGGGCGATGCGGTGGAGCCGGAGGACGTCAGCGCCAGGTTTGAGGATGGCATCCTGACCATCTCCGTGCCCAAGAATGTGAAGAAGCAGCTGCCCAAGAACAGCGCCATCTCCATTCAGTAACAGGAGCGAAACGCCCCGGCGCCGAAAGGCGCCGGGGCGTTTTTGCATGGCAGGGGAGGGGGGATATTTTTCTTGCCTTTCCCCGCTATATGCGCTATACTGAGCCCAACCTGACCCATAGGAGGATGTACATGGACCCGATTTTTGATATTGAATTGCAGGACTGCCCCATCTGCCGCGGCGTGGGTGCCATGCAGGATGAGCAGGGCTGGTCCGTCTCCGTGGCCTGCATGGACTGCGGGGCCGAGACGGCGCACGCCGAGTACCGCACGCCCGAGGAACGTCTGGAGTCCGCGCGCCGCGTGGCGCTGCTGTGGAACATGGGCAAGGTCGTGCATACCGGCGCCAGCGATTGAACGGCTGCACATGACATGAAAGGGCCGCCCCGAACGGGGCGGCCCTTTTCCGCTTATTGTGCTACCGGAGCGTCCAGCCAGTAGATGACGTAGCATTCCTGCATCTCTCCCATATAGAAGAAAATGTTTTCGCCCATCTCAATGTGCTCACCGAAGGTCAGATCCGGCACGAACAGACGGCCGCTGGTGCGCTTTGGCCCCTTGATGGTGAAGCCCTCCGCTGTGGGGTGCCGCCGCAGCTCGTTGGCGGCGTCCGCCAGACCGGGGAAGTGCAGCGTCCGTTCCAGCTCTGCCAGCTGTGTCTCTCCGTTGATATAGACCAGGTGATTTTCGTCCTTGAACCAGTTGATATGCATGGTGGTGTCCTCCTTGCGGTCATCCATATCAGTGTATCATATTTGGCGCGGCTTGTCACCCCCTATCGCCTCCGCATACCCGGCGCAGAAAAATCCCGCGGTATGGTCCTGCATTCTGGCCGGTGCGCTGGCGCTGCTGTCTGTGGCACTGATCATCGAAACGGCGCTAAAAAAAGAACCCGGTGAGGAAAAGAAGGCTATCGATTGGAAAAGCCCCGGAATGATCCATGTGTACATCATGTTGGGAATTGTTGTGAGCTTTGTGGTGTTGATGAAGATCGTCGGTATGCTGCTGGCGCTGCTCATTATGATCCCTGCGATCGAATATCTGATGGGCTGCCGCAGCAAGGTCATGCTGATCGCGCTGGCCTTTTTCGGCATTAGCATCATCACTAGTGTGTCCGGAAAATCCGTGATCAAGGGTCTGATGGGCGGTATTCTGGGCCTGCTGTTTGCTACCGTGGGTGTGGATAACTTTACCGGCACGTACCGCTTTACCTTTGGCGGCTCCTTCCTCAAGGGCGGTCTGGCTATGATCCCCATCTTGATCGGCGTGTTTGCTTTCGCACAGGTGCTCAAGACCATTGAGGAGAAATACAACGAGCAGCCGCTGCATGAGCGCGTTAAAATCGAACGGGTCTTTCCCCGCAAAGATGATTTGAAGACCATCGCTCCCACGGTGGTCCGGTCCTCCATTCTGGGTACCTTCATCGGTGCTGTACCCGGAACCGGCGGCGATATTGCCTCCTGGGTGGGCTATAACATGGCCAAGCGCTTCTCCAAGCATCCCGAAAAGTTCGGCCACGGCTCCCCCGAGGGTATCGCAGGTTCCGAGGCCGCCAACAACGCTATCGCCGGCGGCGCGTTCGTGCCCCTGCTGGCTCTGGGTATCCCCGGCGATGCCGGTACCGCGGTCATGATGGGTGCGCTGACGATGCAGGGTATCGTCTTCGGGCCGTCCCTGTTCACCGAGGAACCCGGCAAGGCTTACATCGTGTTCATTGCTCTGTTTGTTGCCAATATCCTGATGGGTATTTGCGGTTTCTCGATGATTCGTGTTTTCGGCAAGGTCATCGATGTACCCAACAAATATCTGGTGCCTGTCATCATGACATTCTGCATTACAGGCACCTTCGCATTGAACCACTATCTGGAGGAAGTTTTCCTGATGCTCATCATGGGTGTGATCGGCTTTGTCCTGATCAAGCTGGACTTTGTTATGCCACCTATCATTCTGGGCCTGGTCCTCGGATCCCTGGCAGAGAAAAATGCCCGCCGCAGTATTGACCTGCTGGGGTCCTCCGAGACGATTTGGCAGCACCCCATTGCCATTATCTTCATCGTGCTGGCCATTGCGTCTCTGGTGTCCCCCGCAATCAGCGCGGCAATCAAGAAGCGCAAGGCCGCCAAGGCTGCGGCTGCTGAGGAGAACTGAAGACAAACGGCGCAGCTTTCCTGTTCCGTTTATGCCAGCAGGCCCGGGACGGTCATCCGTCCCGGGCCTGCCGCAGCAAAAGAACGGATGCCTTTCTGTAGACATCCGTTCTTTCTTTTGCTTTGCTTAGTTTTCGTATATTGTGGGCGGCACATCACTTTTTGAGCAATGTCTGTACCACCTGGCACAGAGTACCCTCTGTGCCCACATTACCGGGGAAGATGATATAGGGCGTGTGCGGGAAGGTGCTCTCCTCGCCGGTCTCCCAAACGGGAACGCCGGGGGCGATCTGACCACGGACCCGCGCACAGTGTACCCGCAGCGCCTTTACGCCTACATCGCTGGAGGTAATGCCTCCTTTGGCCAGCACAAAGGCAGGCCGCACTGTCAGGTCGGCAACCAGTGATGTGAGCGCATCCGAGATATTCACACTGATCGCCAGATTTTTTTCCCGCTGGTCATCCTCAGAGCGCAGGACCATACGGCTGGTGTATACCGCCACGGTCGTGCCGTCTGCCAACAGTGTGTTGGTACGGTCCAGAATACGCCGGCGCTCTGCCGCCAACGCGGCATCGTCAAATACGGTGTTCACATCAAAACAGATGTATTCGATCTCCGGGCAGCCCTTTTGCAGTGTCTCCAGCTGCATTGTGGTTTTGCGGACATGGGAGCCGACGACAATGATGCCGCCGTTCCGCTGGTCGGCGCACATAAGATCCTCCCGCTGCAGCAGAGGCTGATCGCTCACCGCGCCCAGGATTTTGACCACGGCTGCCGAGCCGCGGAACATAAATACCTTACCCCGGGCTGCCGCGCGCAGATAGGCGGTAACGAACACCGCTACATCGTCATAGCATACGGCGTTGACCACCACTTTGTTGAAGCCGGAAACGCCCATCAGCTTTTCGCAGACGGCGTCATAGTCGCGGCGGCGCAGCTCGTCAAGCGAGATGGATACCACCTGCTCCGCAGGGTAGGCGCCGCCGGTTTTTTCCTGGCACCATTCCGTCAGGTCGGAGGCGCGATAGGCGAAAGTGGTGTCCCGGGCAAATTCCGTCTCGCCGGCAGGCACCAGCGTGTCACCTTCACGGACATAGTGTACGTTGTCTATGGTATATCTGCCGCCCTCCAGGAAAAACGGCAGGAGTATCTCGCCGTCATAGTGCTCCGGCAGCAGCGCCGCACCGCCCACCATGTACCAGCGCCTGCAGGAGGTACGTGACGTCACCGATGTGCCCCTTGTGCTGCACGGTGGCTCCGGTATCCCTGACGATATGATCCAGACCGCTATTGAGATCGGAATTCGCAAGATCAATGTTGCCACGGAGATCCGCATGGCCTATGTGGAAGGGTTGCTCAGCGGCTCTGCCAATGGCGACTACTACGAGATGGTCAAGGCCGGTAAAGCCAGCGTCAAGGCCCGCGCCAAGTCTAAGATCGACCTGTTCCTGCGTAAATAAGTTACCTTCCTCCGCGGCGGCGCCTATTCCTTGCGCCCCGCCCCCTCCATACAAAGGACCGTCCCGTTTTAAGCGGACGGTCCTTTTCCCTGCGCAGCCGGCAGGCTACGAGGTGCCGCCGCGGGATATATTTCCGCCGGGAGCGGCATAGGATAGGGCAAAAAACAGAAAGGGGCGCACGTTTTATGAGCAAGATCAAAATACTCCTCCTGCGGCGCTGGTACATGGTGGGCGGTGCGGCGCTGCTGGCCGCTGCGGCCATTTTTTACGCGGTGAATTACCCAGCATCTGTCAGCGCTGCGGCCACGACTCGGCAGCTGCCCATCTACTCTGTGGAGCGCAGCCAGAAGGTCTGTGCCATCAGCTTCGACGCCGCGTGGGGTGATGCAAAAGTGCGGCAGTTCAGTTGCTGAACTGCCGCACTTTATTGCCATATATGATACAAAAATAATTCAATGATGACCGTTCTCTGACATTTGAGAGACTGCTTCATTATAAAACACGTTCAGTTCACCCATATACCCCGGCTTCCAGGGCTTGTTCCGCCCACAGTAGTGGATGACCGCGGACTGCTGCCGCACGTCCTCCAGCGTCATGCCGTCCCCGTTGTGTCGGTGGAGGGCAAACAGCTTTTCCGTCATGTTGTAGCGGATGGGATCCAGCGGTAGGATGCGCTGGCCGTACAGGGCGCTGATGATGTCCTGATCCGGCAGCATGAGCCGCCCCTTGTGCGCCTCCATGTAGTCAAACACCGCCTGCGTATCCTGTTCCGCCCGCAGTGCCTGCAAATTCATCAGTATGACGCCGGAATTGATATAGGGACTGTCCTCGTCCATGTCCAGACGCAGCTCATTGAAACGGTGCAGAAAGCCGCGGATATGGGTGGCCGCCGCAAAAAACGCCGTGCCCATCGGCATCTCATACAGCTCCCGCAGACTCTGGCGCACTACAATATCCGGGTCGAGATACAGCACCCGATCCAGCGTGTCCGGCAGATATTTGGCCGCAAAAATACGATAGTAAATGGCTTTTGGGTAGCGGTCGGAGGTCGGCGCGTCCGCCAGACCGTCCTCGTCCACCTGTATCAGGTGCAGTTCGCCCCGCTGTCCCAGCAGCGTTCGTGTTTCCGCCACGTCCGCCTCCGACAGTCCCTCGTCGTGCAGCAGGTACACGTCAAAATGCACGGCGCTGTCACTATGCAGCGCGGAGAACAGCATTACATTCAGCTGCGGAACATAGTTCCGATCCAATGTCATCAACAGGTTCATGTGCATACCTCGGCTTTTTTGTTTTCAGTATATTCTGCGTCCTGTCAAAAAGCAAGGGTGCCAACGTCACGCGCGGGCAAAAAAACGTTTTGCATTGTCTATGAAAGCAAAACGCTGCATTATGCTTCGCTTCGCGAGTTCAGCTCATAGGTACACAGATAGAACAGGAACGAGGTCATCTGATAGCGGCTGATATGGGTGTCATAGGCTGCCAGCAGCTCACCCAGTCCGCTGTCGCGGGTGGTGATGTCCCGATCGTCACACCACAGCATGGCCTTGACGACCTCGCCGCTGAGCCGGGGATTTTCCCACATGGTCTGCCGCAGCAGCTCCTGATCTACGCGGGTGTCAATGCCGGACATGACGGCGTAGCGATAGATCAGCAGACAGGCCGTCTGATAATCCATGTCATCATCGTAGCCGGTGTGCAGGTCCTCCTGGCGAAGCAGCCCCGTTTGATACGCCCAGCACACAGCGTCGTAGTAGGGGCAGGCGGAGCCGTTGAAGTCCTCGGTTTCATAATCAGGCGGCAGGGCGGTGTTGTCCGTCTCCGGCCTTTGGGAGATGCGGTACAGCACATCCACGAATTCGCCCACCTTTGCCGTGGCCTTTCTGCCGAAGGTGTCCGGCGTTTCCGGGTCTATATATCCGTTGCGGTACATATAGAGGACGCTGGCCTGGTTGAAAATGCCTGTGATGTCCGTAAACACCACCGTATCCTCCAGCGTGCCGCCGCTGGACGCCTTGCCAAAAACGTGGGCGTAGTAGTCACTGTTGACGATGTTGCTGGACATCTGGAACTTATTGTCCACATACAGCCGGTAGGCCTCCAGCTGCTCGTCAGAGATAGCGACGCTCTCGTCGGCGGGGATCACCGTCTCCGTGCCGGCGTCATAGCGGAAGGTTTTTGTCAGGAAGGACTTGTCCGACAGCACCGCTATGTGTACGCCGTTGGACAGCACGTCGGTGCCCGCCAGCAGCCGGGAGTCGTAGTCCACGCCGAACAGGTTCAGCAGCGTGGGCAGGATGTCCGCCGTGGAGCAGTACTCATCCACCACGATGTTCTCAGAGAGGCCGGGAACGTAGCAGATAAAGCTGTTGCGGTACTTCTCAAAGGTAAGATCCATCTCCCGCCCTGCCAGCTCGTTGTACTCATCCTTCGTCAGGCCGTAGGGATAGTGGTCATTGGTCAGTACGATGCAGGTCTTATCGGCCACGCCCGCCTGCTCCAGCCGCTGCAGCAGGTAGGTCAGCGCGTTTTCCAGTTCCAGATTGCAGGCGATATACGCCTTCACCGGCTCGGAGTAGGGCAGATCCTTCACCGCGTCGTGGTTCTTGGCGCTCATGGCGTTGTCCCAGTTGTACTGATAGTGGCCGCTGAAGGTCATGTAATAGGCGTGGAAGGGCTCCCTGCTGCTGAGGTAGTCGTCCACGGAGGCCTCCATCATCTCCAGATCGGAGGAGGGCCAGTCGATCTTTATATCCAGCCCGGAGTCCGCCGCCTTGAAGGTATAGCCCATGTTGGCGTGGGTGATGTTCCGGTTGTAGAAATCGCCGATATAGTCGTGATAGCCCCAGGTCTGGTATCCCTTCTCCGTTAGGGCGTTGCCCAGGCAGAAGGGCAGATAGTTGGTGCCCGCCACGTTGAAGCTGGAATCGGTCTTAGTGCGGGACATATCCGGATACAGCCCCATGCACATGGTGTACTCACCGTTGGTGGTGACGGATTGGAACGTGCCGTAGTAGTTTTCAAAGATGATGCCCGTGTGGGACAGCTTGTACAGGGTGGGCGTCAGCTCCTCGCTGATGAACCAGGGGCAGAAGCTCTCGGCACAGATGGTGATCAAGTTGTAGTTCTGCAAAAGTCCGGTGTAGTTGTTCTTCCGGGTGGGGACCACCTGCGCCAGATACTCATCCGTGGTCCTGCACATGATGTTATCCGCAGACTCCGCCAGCTTTGCAAAGTCGATGCTCTCGATCACATTGTAGGAATTACTGCTGTAGAGCTGCCTGGTGGCTGTGCCCAGCGGGGACGGCGTGATGATGACGCTGCCGCTGCTGCCAAAGACCATATAGCGAAGCTCCTGCACCGTGGTGGCCAGCATGCCCACGCTCTTATAGCTGCTGTCGGTAGAGGTGTTCACGTTGGTGAAGGTCTTGTAGACGGAGAACGACTTGTCCCGCCCGGCGTACATAATGCCCATCGTAGCCAGCAGCAGCGTCAGCAGGATGCCCAGCGTCGCCAGCGCCTGCTTCCACTTGAGCCGCACGGTCAGCACCCGGAGCTTGCGCAGAGCAAGGCAGAGGATCGTCACGATCAGCGGTACCAGCAGCAGAAGGATGGGAACGATGTTCTTGCCGATGCTGTACAGGATCTGCGAGTCGAAATTGGTGATGACGTTCCCGCCCATGCTCACCTGACTGATGGGCATGAAGTTGCCGAAAATGGCGTGGTACATCAGCTGCACCTCGGCAAACAGCACCTGCACGGCGACCAGAAGCACGCCCACGATCTGCCGGGCGATCTTGGGCAGGTGCGTGGTCAGCAGCGTGCAGACCGTGCCGCCCAGCAGTCCGAACAGCACCAGATAGACCGCCCGCCTGTCCAGCGAGCGATAGACGCACAGGTGCAGGCACAGCTCCACATAGACGCTGGCGCAGCAGAACAGCAGCAGGCTGCGGAGCCACGCCTGCCACATGCTGCGGCGGAGGGCCTCCGCCGTTTCAGGCGCCTCGCAAGGCGCCTGATGGGTGTCTGTTATCTCATTGGATTTTGTTTTCAGCATATATATCTCCCGCAGCAGACTTTTTCTCGGAGAAAAGCCTGCGAAATTTGTCAAAATATTAGTGCGCAGCATATCATACTGTAAACGTAAAGAAATTGCAATGATTTCTGTAAAAATTAAAGAAAGGTTCACAGTCGATCCCGGTCGTTCTGAGCCGAAATCTTAACAAAATGTGTATAGCCGAAACGCGAAAACCGTGCTATACTGTACGCGAAATTGGGAACGCAGTCGATTTTAGGAGGTGAGTCCTGTGACAGAGACCGGTTTCCATCTGAAACGCCATCTGACGTCCTTCCAGATCATGATCCTCGGCTTTGCGGGCGTCATCCTGCTGGGCGCGCTGGTGTTGATGCTGCCCATCGCCACCGCAAGCCACACATGGACGCCGTTTCACGAGGCGTTGTTTACCTCCACCTCCGCCGTCTGCGTGACGGGACTGGTGGTGCAGGACACCGGCAGCTACTGGTCCGGCTTCGGTCAGACCGTCATCCTGCTGCTGATCCAGATCGGCGGCTTAGGCGTCATCACGGCGGCTGTAACGTTTTTGATGCTCTCCGGCAAGAATATCTCGCTGAAGGAGCGCAGTGCCATGCAGGATGCCATTTCCGCTCCGGTGGTGGGCGGCATCGTGCGCCTGACGCGGTTTATTCTCAAGGGAACGTTCCTTGTGGAATTGGTCGGCGCTCTTGCGCTGCTGCCGGCGTTCTGCCGGGACTATGGACTGCGGGGCGTGTGGATGGCAATATTTCACTCCGTTTCCGCCTTCTGCAACGCGGGCTTTGACATTCTGGGGCGGGCGGATACGCTCTACCCTTCATTGACAGCGTACATATCCGACCCGCTGGTCAACATCGTCATTATGCTGCTGATCATCGTGGGCGGTATCGGCTTTCTGACGTGGGACGATGTCTGCACCCACCGGCTGCACCTGCGGCGGTACCGGATGCAGAGCAAGGTCATTCTGAGCGCAACTGCCATCCTGATCGCGCTTCCGGCATTGCTCTTCTTCCTGACAGACTTTGCAGAGCTTCCCGCAGGACAGCGCGTTCTGGCGTCGCTCTTTCAGGCGGTCACGCCGCGAACGGCGGGCTACAACACCGCAGACCTGACGAAAATGAGCGACACCTCACAGGCGGTCACGATTTTGCTGATGCTTACCGGCGGCGCACCCGGCTCCACCGCGGGCGGCATGAAGGTCACGACGCTGGCTGTGCTGGCCGCCAACGCGGTCGCTGCCTTCCGAAGGCGGGAGGACCCACAGCTTTTTAAGCGCAGGCTGGAGCCCTCCGCTGTACGGAACGCCGCCGCCATCCTGCTGCTGTATCTGGGACTGACCTTCGCGGGTGCGGCGGTCATCAGCGCGGCGGAGAACCTGCCTCTCGGTGCCTGTCTCTATGAAACGGCATCCGCTGCCGGAACGGTGGGGCTGACACTGGGGCTGACGCCGCAGTTGGGTACGCTGTCGCAGGGCATTCTCATTCTGTTGATGTTCTTCGGGCGTGTCGGGGGACTTACCCTGATCTACGCCGCTTTCTCCGGGCATGATCTGACCTATGCCCGGTATCCGAAGGAAATGATCACCGTAGGCTGAAAGGAGCGCACGATGAAAAACGTATTATTGATCGGACTCGGCCGCTTCGGGCGGCACCTTGCCATGCAGCTGAGCGAGCTGGGGCATCAGGTCATGGCGGTGGACCGGGACGAGGAGCGCGTCAACGAGTGTATGCCCTTTGTCACCAACGCGCAGATCGGTGACAGCACCCGCGTGGATTTTCTGCGCTCGCTGGGCGTTGGAAACTATGATGTCTGCTACGTTACCATCAGCGGAGACTTCCAGAACTCGCTGGAAACGACGTCGCTGCTCAAGGAGCTGGGGGCGAAATATGTGGTGTCCCGCGCCGAACGGGATGTACAGGCAAAATTTCTGCTGCGCAACGGCGCGGACGCGGTGACATACCCGGAAAAGCAGCTGGCGAAGTGGGCGGCCATCCGGTACACCGCCGACCACATCTTCGATTACATAGAGTTGGACGAGAAGCACGCCATTATCGAGGTCGCCGTCCCGGATAGCTGGCAGGGGCACAGCATCGGTGAGCTGGACATCCGCCGAAAGTATGGCGTCAATATCCTCGGCGTGAAGCGAAGCGACAAAACCGATGTGACCATCTCGCCGGAAACCGTGCTGGACAGCAGCCTGACGCTGCTGGTGCTGGGCGAGTATACGGCGCTGAAAAAGTGCTTCCGGCTGTAAGGCCGCGTCTGCCGACGCTTGTGCGGTTGCAACTGGCTCGCTGGAGTATGTTACGCTGCCAAGCTCTCCGCTCAAAACTTCGGGTCTGAGGCTGCCGGTATAGGAAAAGCGCTCCTGCGAGGATCGACCTCGCAGGAGCGCTTTTTTGTTTCAGGTGTCGGGAGAGCTGTGTTTACTCGCCGATGTCATCCAGCGACAGTACCTGCTCATAAGAATCTGCACCGGCGACAGAGCCGATGGGCAAGACCACGTGGAGCTTTCCGTCACCGTCAGCGTATGTGCGAACGCTCATGTTGATGTTCTCGTCGGACAGCGTCCAATCGCGGCGTTCCGTCAGGAACTCATCCGTATCACCGCCCGCAATTGCTCCATACTGTGTGTCGAACTTTGCAGCGGCAGCGCGGCGTACCGCCTCCAAGAAGACCGTCTCATCCACATCCAGTGCCTTCAGCAAGTCCGCTGTGGTGAGCTGCTGGCCGCTGGCGATGTCATACAGATAGACATTGTATTCGTTCACATCGGCATCCCAACCGCAGGAGACGACCAGCGACAGGATATTCTCATACTGATATGACTCCCATGCCACATAGAAGCAGGACAGGCTGACCTTATCCGAGACATCTTCAAGCACGCCATTCACGATCGGGGTGTACGCATCGGAGATTGCCTTGTTGATGGCCTCCGCGCCCTGTGTATCGGCCTCGATTTGAGGCACGCGGTAGGCATAATGGCCGCTGTTGCCCACGCCGTCGGTGTAGTCGAAGTCCTCGTTATACAGTTCGGTGATTTGAGGTGCTTCATAAGACGCGTCGGGCGTCTCGGCCTGATGGTCGTCCTGTGTGTTGTTATTGTCTGTCCCATTGGGCGTTGCGCCGCAGGCGGCCAGTGCGAAAATCATTGCTGTGGCCAGCAACAACACAAAAATCTTCTTCATGTAAATGTCCTCCTTACTTCCACGAGAACCGACCCACAACGGCTTCCGTATACTGCTCGTCCGTGATAGCCGTATACCTCTCCCCGTCATACCAGTCGGTAAAGCCGTCGTCCGTCTGATAAATCTCGCCGGTCTCCGTGTCCATCACCCGCTCAAAGCCCATGGTGGCATCGCTCTGCTTCTGGCTGATGATGTCCTGACTGGTATTCCGGCTTTCCCATGAGGACATGATGGCATCCTGCATCTCATTGGCGGATTGGCTCAACTGCTGGGATTGCCGCATCGCCGCGTCGCTCTGCGCCATGGCGGAGGAGGTATAGCTGCCGGAATAGTCCAGGCTGCCCAAGCTCCGTGTCAGGATGTCCTCCCAGTTCTGGAACATCCCCTTTTCAGCGGAGACGATGGTGGTGCTGTACGCCATGTAGTACCCGCCAAGGCCGGGGATGGGGAAGGGGACAAGCTCCACCGAGCACATACCCTCCACCTCGACGCCGTCCTGCGTAAACTCCGCACGCAGCACACCGGCTGTTCCGCCCAAAGAACCGGTCGCGTCAAAGGTCTCTGTCACCGTGAAATCCTCATACTGCGGGAAGTGGAGGCTGCTGTAAAACGGCTCTGCGGCAACCGCCGACAGATACTGCGGCAGCACGTCGAAGTAACCCTTCACGGACTCCTCTGCCATTACGGGGAACGCTGCGTAGGCAGCGTTCCAGTATGTATAATTCTGCTTCAGGAAGTCATCCGCAAACAGCGGCTCTGCCTTTAAGATATACAAAATCTGATTTACGCTGCACGCGGGGTCATACGCTCGCAAAGCGTGGTACATACCTGCGTTGGACGTGGCCGCCTCCACCATCCAGCCCTCCGGAACGCTCATAGAGAAATCCGCACAGCTATATGACTCCAGCTCCAGCCCGGAGGCCATGGGCGTAATGACGAATTCTTCCGTCTGCTGTGTGTTTCCGCCGTAGTCCTGTGTGTCATCTCCGTTGCTTCGGCTTCCACAGCCGCACAGCAGTGTTATGGTAAAGGCTAAAATGATACAGATAATTCTCCTCATAAGTCCCCCTCCTTGCCAATTATGCTCCAAGTATAGCACAAGTTCTGCCCCACCGCAATGTGTTCTGCGATGCGCCCTGTCCAAAAACAATCATGCGTATATTTTCTTGGCGAAGATGCGCGGCAAACAGCAACTCCCTGCCAAAGAAATGCAAGAATGGCAGTAGCGAAACGGCGCTATACTGCACGAACCGAGACATACTGCGCAGACGCGTTCTCTAAGATTTTACGGTGCTCATGTTGTGAACTTTACGTTGGCCCCCTACTTCTGTTGCTCCAATTTCGAGCTTTAACCGTTCCTGCTCTGCCTCATAATCAGCTGTCATTTTCTTATACTATACCGATAAACATACGGTTTCCGTAGCGCGCATACGATGGACTATTCTCAAACAGGAGGTCTGTTTATGCCAACCGTTCAGCAAGCACCCGCCCCGACGATCACCGTCACTCGCAATTTCCTTGGTCAACAGACAGCTGAGACGTTGCTGTTGGAATTGATCCGCGCCCATACTCAGGCGGCTTAATGCCTGCGGGCAGTCTACGGAAAGGAGGGGACTTATGGAGAAGCGATTACTGCCTACTGCGCTGTACTGTCGCCTGTCCCGGGAGGACGGAGACCGGATGGAGAGTGATTCCATCGGCAACCAGCGGAAGCTGCTGGAGGCGTATATCGAAAATCATCCTGAGTTGGTGATGGCGGAATGCTATGCCGACGACGGCTATACCGGCACGAATTTCCAGCGCCCCGCCTTTCAACGGATGCTGCGGGACATAGGGAACGGGCGCATCCGCTGTGTGCTGGTAAAGGACCTGTCCCGTTTCGGCCGTGATTACATCGAAACAGGCCGCTATCTGGAGCGTTGGCTGCCGGAGCACGGTGTGCGGTTCATCGCTGTCACGGACAATATCGACAGCGACCGCGGCGCCTACGACATGATGATGCCGCTGAAGAATCTGTTTAACACCCAGTATGCACGCGACATCTCCCAAAAGGTCAAAAGCTCCCTCCACGCCAAGCAGCAGCGGGGCGAGTTCATCGGGGCCTTCGCCAGCTACGGGTACTGTAAGGACCCGCAGAATCATAACCGTCTGGTCATCGACCCGCCTGCGGCGGAGGTGGTGCGGCGCATCTTTACCCTGTTCGAAAACGGAATGGGAAAGATCCGTATTGCCAAGCAGCTGAACGAGGAGGGCATCCCCTGCCCCAGTGAGTACAAACGGCTCACCGGCGAAAAATATCGCAACAACCACCGGCTGGAAACCACCACCTACTGGACATACGCTACCATCCACCGTATCCTGCAAAATGAGATGTACATCGGGAATATGGAGCAGGGACGGGACGACCGCCTTCAGATGCACGGGAAAGCCAAGCGGAAGGAGCGCTCCCAGTGGACGGTAGTATCCGGCACCCATCAGCCCATCATCGAAAAGGGCCAGTGGCAACGGGTACAAGCTCTGTTGCATGCCAACGCCCGCACACCGGATTTTCAGCAGAATGTCAGTCCCTTTGCGGGCTTTCTCAAGTGTGGCGATTGTGGACGAGCCATGGTCAAGACCACCTGGGGTGGCAAAATCTTCTACACCTGCGGCTCGTATAAGCGCTACGGCGCGTCCGTGTGCAGCAAGCACTATATCGCCCATGATGTGTTGACGAAGGTAATACTGGATGATTTGAACCAACTCATTGCCGGCGTGGAAAACCTCCACCAGCTGGCACAGCAGGGCGCGGCGCAGCGCCCGCGCTCCGGCACCGACCAACCCCAAAAGCTGGAAGCTGCATTGCAGCGCATTCAGCGCCGCCGCCAGAGCGCCTACGAGGACTATCAGGACGCGCTTATCTCCAAGGAGGACTTCCTCCGCTGCCGCGCTGATTATGACGCACAGGAGCAGGCGCTGCAGGCCCAACTGGACAAGCTGCGCGGCACAGCGCAGGACGATCCGCTATGTCTGCCGTGGGTAAAGGAATTGCTGGCGTCGGGGCAGCTGGCGGAGCTGGATCGCCCCACAGTCGCCGCCGCCATCCGGGAAATCCGCGTCTACGAGGGGAACCGTATAGAGATCGACTATCTGCTCCCGGAGGGCTGCCGCGCTCTGCTGGAGGGGTGAGTGTACCCCAGCATACTGCTGACGATTTCCACGTCTACACCGTTTTATAGAAAAGACGTCCTGTTTTCCAGCGAAAACAGGACGTCTTTTGCTTTTTATCAGCTATGCGGGGCGGGCTGCGTTTCATCCGGGATAAACAGGGTCTGAAAGCGATTATCGAGCACATGGACGGCTCCGACGCCGGATAGGCTTTGTGCGGCACGATCTGCCGCCGCGCGAAAGCCCTCGGTATCATCCTCCTCAAAGGGGAGGTGATACAGCGCGATCTGGTCAGCGTGCAGCTGCTCCCGCAGAAAATCCCGTCCGCGCTGCAGCGTGGCCCAAGGGAAGTTCAGCAGCGCAAGGCGCAGATGCCGCCCGTTCACCACGGGAAGCAGCTCCGGAGAGGCCACGGCGCAGTCACCGGGAAGCAGTATGCTGTCCCTTCCGCAGGTGATGGTGAGTCCGTAATGCGGCACACCGGCGAAAGCCATGCCGTCGTGGGTCAGTCGGTAAAAGTGCAGCGCCACCCCTTCGATGGATGCGGCGGCCTCCCTCCCCGACAGAAGCTCCTGCTCCGGAAAGTCCTTCTGCGGCAGAAACAACCGTGCCTTCGGCCAGCGGCGGCAGGCCTCCGCCGTCAAATGCGCCGCATAGTGATCTGGATGACAGTGCGTATATACAATGGCATCCGGCGACTGAAAGGCGGCTTCGGACCACAGCCGCTGGAGCAGATGACTGTCCAGCGTGGAAAACCCCGGCACACGCGTATCGTGGAGCGCGTCTATCCAGATGCGGACGCCGCCCAGCTCCACGGAAACGCCTGCATTTGCGCTCAGCGTAACACGGATCGCCATTCTGCGCGCCGTCAGTTCTTTGTGTGGATGGCACGCTTTTCCGCGTTCAGCGCGGCTTCGCGCATGGTCTCCGTGACAGTGGGGTGAGAGTGGATGGTGTCGATGAGCTCATCCAACGTCATCTCACCACCGATGGCCAGCGCACCCTCAGCGATAAGGTCGGTCGCGCGGGGCCCGATGATATGCATGCCCAGGATCTCGCCATACTCCGCACCGGCGATGATCTTGACAAGGCCCTCGCCGCCATTGAGGATCAGTGCCTTGCCGTTGGCGCTCATAGGGAATTTGCCCACCTTGTAGGCAATGCCCTGCGCCTTACACTGCTCCTCGGTCAGGCCCACAGAGGCGGCTTCCGGCTCCATATACACGCAGGTGGGGTTGGTCTTTTCGCAATAGTGCGCCTCATGGCCGCAGATATTTTCTGCCGCCACCTCGCCCATGGCGGAGGCGGTATGCGCCAGCTGTGCATGGCCAAACACGCAGTCACCGATGGCGTATACGCCGGAAACGCTGGTCTCCATCTTATCGTTGACGAGAATACGACCCTTATCGTTGTCGATCTTGCCGGCGGCCAGATCCAGCGCGGCGGTGTTGGCCTTGCGGCCGATGGCCACCAGCACCTTCTCCGCCTCGAAGCTGACGGTGTTGCCGGACTTATCCTTGCAGACCACCTTCGCGCCCACGGGGCTGTCCTCCACGGACTGCACGGGGCACTCCAGATGGAACTCCATGCCCATTTTCTTCATGTGGGCCACCCCGATCTTCGTCAGATCGCCGTCCAGCATAGGCAGCATATGGTCCATGGCCTCCACCACGGTGATCTTCGTGCCGAAGGCCGCGTAGGCGCAGGCCAGCTCCAGGCCGATGACGCCGCCGCCGATGACCACCATGGTCGCGGGCAGCTTGTCCAGCGACAGCGCGCCGGTGGAGTCGATGCAGTTGGGGTTCTCCTTCAGACCGGGGATAGGCGGCTGGGCATTGACGGAGCCGGTGGCCACGATGATGGCATCGGCGGTCATGCTCTCCTTGCTGCCGTCGGGCTTGGTGACCTCAAGCTGCTTTTCGCCGGTGAACTTGGCGGTGCCGTCCACCTTCTTGACCTTGTTCAGCTTCAGCAGACCGGCTACGCCGCTGGTCAGCTGCTTGCTGATGGCGTTCTTGTGGGCGATGACCTGGGGGAAGTTGACCTTCACACCCTCGACCTCTACGCCGATATCCTTGCCCTGCGTCCTGATCTGCTCCACCAGCTCGGCGGAGTGCAGCAGGCACTTGGTGGGGATGCAGCCTACGTTCAGGCAGGTGCCGCCCAGATATTGCCTTTCAATAATGGTCACGTCCGCGCCCAGTTGTGCGGCACGGATGGCCGCCACATATCCGCCGGGGCCGCCGCCGATAACAATGATCTTTTTCATACCGCACCTCGCATCAAAGCAGGATCTCTACGGGCGATTGCAGCAGGTCGCGCAGCGCCATACCGAAGCGCGCCTCCACAGCGCCGTCCATGGCACGATGATCGAAGGTGCAGCAAAGACGCATGACCTGATGCTTTGAAATGGTCCCATCCGCCTCCATGACCAGCTCATCCTCCACCGCCGTGACGCCGAGGATAGCGGCATCCGGCTGGTTGACGATGGGCGTGAACATCTCGATGCCGAACATCCCCAGATTGGATACCGTGAAGGTGGAGCCCTTGTAATCATCAGGCGTAAGGCCGCCGTCCTTGGCACGGGCCGCCAGATCCTTGGCACAGGCCGCCAATGCATCCAGACTCAGCTTGTCGGCATCACGGATTACAGGAACGATCAGTCCCGTGTCCAGCGCAACAGCCATGCCCAGATTGACGTGAGCGCGGTGAATGATCTGGCTGCCGTCAAAGCTGACCAGCATCTCAGGATGCGCTGCCAGACACTTTGCCGTTGCCTTGAGGATCAGGTCATTGACAGAGTACTTCTTTCCCGTCTTTTCCAGCAGTTCTCTGCGGAACTGCATCAGCGCCGTCACGTCCACCTTGGTGACCTGCGTTACGGGCGGGATCTCCGTGTGGGACTGCTGCATACGCTGGGCTACGACCTTCCGCATACCGGAGAGCTTCTCCACTGTGTCGCCGCCCATCTGCTCCGCCGCAGCAGCGGTAGGAGCCGGTGCAGCAGCGGCGGGGGCGGGAGCGGGGGCGGCGGGCGCTGTCGGGACCTGCGCGGCGTAGGCGCGGACGTCATCCGCACGGATACGTCCGCTGGTACCGCCAGGTATTACCTGCGACAGGTCAACGCCCAGCTTGGCAGCGATCTTGCGGGCCAGCGGGGATGCCTTGACACGACCGCCGGACATCTGACCGACGGCGGCAGGCACAGGCTCCACAGTGGCAGGAGCCGTATCGGCGGCAGCGGGCGCCGTTGTGCCGCTGCCGTCGGGAAGGGCCTCGCCGGGCTGGCCGATATACGCCATCAGCCCCTGCACGGGGATATCCTCACCCTCCTGTGCAACGATCTTCAGCAGTACGCCGTCCACCTCGCTGACCACGTCGTTGGTCAGCTTTTCTGTCTCGATGCTGGCCAGCACATCGCCGGCCTTGACGGTATCTCCCTCGGCCTTGAGCCACTGAGCGACCGTACCAGTCTCCATGGAAACGCCGAACTGCGGCATTCTGATCTCAGTTGCCATATGTGCCTCCTTATTCTTTTAGCAGAGCGGCTGCCTCGGCGGCGATGCGCTCGGGATTGGGATAGATCTCGTCCTCCAGCTCGGCGCAGAAGGGCACAGAGGAGTTCAGTGCCGCCACGCGGCGCACCGGTGCGTCCAGCTGATCAAACAACTCCTCCATGATCTGCGCGGACAGCTCAGCGCCGAAGCCGCAGCGCTTGACATCCTCCTCGGCGATCAGTACACGGTGGGTCTTGCTGACGGAGTCGCGGATAGTATTCCAGTCCAGCGGGACGAGACTCCGAAGGTCAACGACCTCCGCGCTCACACCGTCGGCAGCCAGCTTTTCCGCGGCCTCCAGGGAGAAGTTGACCTGGCGGGCCCACGTAAGGATGGTCAGATCGCTGCCCCCACGACGGATATTGGCGCTGCCCAGCGGGATCGGCGCAACATCGTCCGGCATCTCCACCTTCTGCGGGTAGAGGAGCTTGTGCTCCAGAAATACCACGGGGTCATCATCGCGGATAGCGGTCATGAGCAGGCCCTTGGCGTCAGCCGGCGTAGAGGGGCACACCAGCTTCAGGCCGGGAATATGGGCAAACAGCGCTTCCATGTTCTGGGAATGTTGCGCCGCGCCGCGGCGTCCGGTGCCCATGGGCGCGCGGATCACCATGGGGATCTTGACCTGTCCGCCGGTCATATAGTGCAGCTTTGCCGCCTGGTTCATCACGGGATCCAGGCAGACGGAGATAAAATCATTGTACATCAGCTCGATGATGGGGCGCTTGCCGCGCATGGCCGCGCCCACGCCGATGCCGGTGAAGCCCCATTCGCTGATAGGGGTGGCGATAATGCGGTCGGGACCGTACTTGTCCAGCAGGCCGATACACGAGCCGAAGGGACCGCCCAGCTCCCCGATATCCTCGCCCAGAACGATCACGTTTTCATCACGGAGCATTTCCTCGTCGATCGCCTCGCGGATGGCAGCGATCATAGTAGTCTTACGGCTCATCGAACAACACTCCTTTCGTTGTCACAGGCATAGTTGTATTTCAGCACATCGGCAGGATCGGGCAACGGGGACTCCAGCGCAAACTGATACGCTTTTTCCATACGCGCCTCCACCGCCGCCTCCACGGCATCCATCTCCGCCTGTGTGGCAGCGCCCTCCGCCAGCAGGTATGCCTTGAATTTGTTGATCACATCGTTTTCATGAGCCGCCGCGTTATACGCCTCGGACATATACTTGCCCGGGTCTCCCACATAATGGCCGGTGTAGCGATAGACATCGCACTCCAGCAGCACCGGTCCCTTGCCGCTGCGGGCATGGGCCACAGCCTTCTGCATCGCCTCATAGACGGCCAGCACATCTGTGCCGTCCACCACATCGCCTTCGATGCCGTAGCCCTGAGCGCGCTGGGCCAGCGTGGAGGTGGCGCAGGTGGTGTGGATGTTGGTCGACACGGCGTACTGGTTGTTTTCAATGAAATAAACAATGGGCAGCTTCCAGACGGCCGCCATGTTGATGCACTCGTGGAAGCAGCCCTGATTGGTGGCGCCGTCGCCGAAGAATGCCACGGATACCGCGCCGTCCCGATTGATTTTGGATGCCAACGCCGAGCCTGTGGCCAGAGGAATGCCGCCGCCGACGATGCCGTTGGCGCCCAGCAGACCGCTTTCCACCTTTGTGACGTGCATGGAACCGCCGCGGCCATGGCAGAAACCGCTTTCCTTACCGTAAAGCTCCGCCAGCGTATGCTCCACATCATCGCTCTTCATGACGCAGTGGCCGTGGCCGCGGTGGCTGGCCGTGATATAATCCGTGGATTCCAGCGCCATATTGGCGCCCACAACGGCGCCCTCCTCACCCAGGCAGACGTGGATGTTTCCCTTGATCTCGCCCTTGAGGCCGCCCTCCATGGCGCGCTGCTCAAATTTGCGGACCTTCCAAAGGTTTTCCAGGACCTTCAGAAGAAATTCCTTTTCATAGGTTGCCATTCCATAACCTCCTAAGATCTACTTTTGATTGGAACAGGTCGATGACCGCCGCTACATCCTCGTTGCCGCGACCCATATCCGCCAGCTTCTCCAGCAGCAAAGTGGACAAATCGCAGGCGGGGATATCGGCTCCCAGGGCGCGTGCCATCTCCTGCGCGTTGTGCTGGTCCTTCAGGTGGATCAGCACGCGGGAGGATGCTGTGTAATCTCCGCTGATCATCTTGCTACCCTTCATCGTCAGAACGGGACTGGCGGCTGCGCCGCCGGACAGCGGCTCCATGAGCCGTGTCAGGTCTACGCCGGCCCGGCGCGCAAGGCCAAACGCTTCGGCGATCAGTGTGATCTCACCGCCAACGATCAGGTTGTTGATCAGCTTGGCAGCATAGCCGCTGCCCAAAGGCCCCATGTACGTCACATGGGCGGCAAAGCAGGTCAGCAGCGGCATAATCCGTGTCACAGCCGCCTCGCTGCCGCCGCACATGGCGCTCAGCGTGCCCTTCTCGGCGCCGTCTACGCCGCCGCTGACGGGGCAGTCGATCAGCTCGACGCCCCGCGCAGCGGCCGGCGCAGCGCAGCGTTGTATGACCGCGGGCACTGAGGAGCTGGTGTCCACGACCACGGCGCCGCTCCGGCAATGCTGAACGGCTGCCTCCAGATTTGCCTGTACCAGCTCATTGCTGGGCAGGCTGAGAAAAATCACATCGCTTTTTTCCAGCAGCGCTGCGCTGTCCGGCTCAGGCGTTCCGCCGGCCGCCGCCAGCTTTTCCAGTGCGGCAGGCACAATGTCAAAGCCGTACACGGGGCAGCCGCTTTTCTCCAGCAGCCGCCGCGCCATGGGAAGTCCCATGTTTCCAAGGCCGATAAATCCAATGTTCATGATCATTCCTCCCACAAATGCAGGTTCCTTTTCCACACAGGCAAACCGCACCTTGCTTACTTCAGCATATCAATGAGCTGCTGGTAATCCGTGTACTTGTCATACACCTTGAGAGCCTTGCTGCGGAATAGCTCCGCGTTCTCCGGCGTCATCTCGTAGACCTCGATGCCGTAGTCATCGACCCATCCCTGCAGCGCCGCCTCGCACTCGTCGCGGGTATACTGCACCTGATAGGCGCAGGCCTCCTTGGCACACTCGTCCACAATGGCCTTCAGCTCATCGGAAAGGCTGTTGTACAGGTCGCCGTTGATGACCATGAACATGATGCCATAGTTGGCCGTCCACGCGGTCACATAGTTCTGCACCTCTTGAATGGAGCTGGCATCGGCAACGGCGATGGGGTTCTCCTGCCCGTCATACAGCTTGGTCTGCAGGCCGGTGTAGACCTCAGCCCAGCCGGCAGTGGTGTAGTCCACGCCCCAGCTCTCATAGGTGGCGATCAGGATGGGAGCGCCGCCGATACGCAGCTTCAGATCGTACAGATCGTCAGGAGTCTTGACAGGGTGCTTGCGGTTGGTGAGGTAGCGGAAGCCGTTTTCGCCAATGCCCAGGCACTTGACGTTGTACTTCTCATTCATGGCGTTCATCAGGTACTTGCCGCCCTCGCCATTGATGAGCTTGCTGTCCACATCGTCATAGCTGTCAAAGAGGAAGGGCAGGTTGGGGATGTTGAACACGGTGTCAAAGTTGCCCCAAATGCCATCGGCCTGGAACGTCACATCGATGGTGCCGTCCATACAGGCCTGCACAGAGTCCGCCGTACTGCCGTTGGTCAGCTGGTCGGAGCAGTAGATGTCCAGCTTCACAGCGCCGTTGGTCTTCTCCTGCAGCAGCTCGCTGAACTTCTCCAGACCGACGTCAAAGTTGGAGCCCTCGGCGCCGGAGGTAGCGGCGGTCCATGTCATCTTGGGGAAGCTGGAATCGCCGCCGCCGTTGCTGTCGCCGTCCGCAGCAGGGGTTTTGCCGCTATCACCGCAGGCAACGAGGCTCAGCGCCATGACAAGCGCCAAAATGAGGGCCAGAAATCTTTTTGCTTTCATAAGTAGTTCCTCCTAAAATAAATCATTTTGATATGGTGCATGCTTGGGCGGGGGCCGCCTGCCTGCGTACAGGCAGGCGGCAAGGGGGGGAGAGAAAGTCATGCGCCAATCAGGCACGTGGTAACTTGCGGGACATAGGTGACCAGCAGCAACACCAGCACAGCCGCCGCGATCATGGGCAGGCACGCCTTGGCCACGCCCTCCACACCGACACGGTGACCGGGGATACGCAGACTGGAGGCGACAAACAGGTTCGTGCCGACCGGCGGCGTGAACTGGCCGATGGCCAGGTTGACCGTGCAGATCATGCCGAATTGAATGGGGTCAATGCCGAACTCCCGCGCGACAGGATACATGATGGGAACGAAAATGTACATATTGGAGTTCGCATCCATAAAGCAGCCGGCGATCAGCAGCACGATGTTGATGATGACCAGGAAGCCGCCCTTGCCGCAGTTCTCCAGCAGAGCCTGGACGCTGGTGGAAATGCCATAGCGCGTGCAGGCGTAGGAGAAGATCGTTGCGCCGCCGATGATGAGCATCAATCCGCCGGTGCTCTTGGCCGTATCATAAAGAAGCTCCACGATATCCTTCCACTTCAGCTTCTTATAGATGACGGTACCGACGAACAGGCCGTACACCGCAGCCACGGCCGCCGCCTCCGTAGCGGAGAAAACGCCACCATAGATGCCGCCCAGAATGATGACGGGCATCAGCAGCCCCCAGAAGGCGCTCTTGAAGGTGCGCCACACCTCGCGCCAGCCCTTCCAGGGGTGGGCGGGCTTCAGGTGGTGCTTGTGGGCATAGATCTGCACCACGATGATCATGGCAACGCCCATAATGACGCCGGGGAGAATACCGGCCACAAAGATGTCGCCCACAGAAACGCCGGTGAGGGACGCATAGATCACAAACGAAATACTGGGCGGGATAATGACCGCAATAGAGGAAGCGGCAGCCACCACGCCATGTGCGAAGGGGTCAGAGAATTTCTCACGCTCGATCATGGCGGGGATCAGGATAACGCCCAGAGCTGCCACGGTGGCCGCGCCGGAGCCGGAGATGGCGCCGAAGAAGCAGGCCACCACAACGCAGACCATTGCGATGCCGCCGCGCAGGTGCCCCAGCAGCGCGTCAATGAAGGCAATCAGTCTGTCGGAGATCCCGGCCTTCGCCATGATGTTGCCGGACAGGACGAAGAAGGGAACGGCCAGCAGAAGATACTTGCCGATGCCGCCATAGATCTGGCCGGCGATAACATTGATGCCCGTCCCATTATACAGGATGGCCAGCAGCGAGGACATACCCAGAGACAGTGCGATCGGTGCACCCAGAAACAGCAGGATCACAAAAACACCCAGCATAATGGCATACGTCATGCAGCATCGCCTCCCTTCGTCATGTCTGCGCTCTTCAGCTCTTTCAGCTCAGCGATCCCGTCCAGGATGCGCTCCACCGTGTGGATCACCATCAGAAACGCGCCCAGCGGGATAAATGCGTTGTAGATCCAGTCAGGCACAGCCAGCGCCGTGGTGACCTGTCCGCTGGCGATCTTTACCGCGCAGCGATCCCAACCGCTGATGAAAATGATCACACCGAAGACGATCAGGCAGATGTTGGTGATGATCTCAATGGTCAGCTGTGCACGGCGGCTCATCTTGCCGGTGAAGATCGTCATATTGATGAGGCCGCCCTCTTCACCGGCGCACAGGGCGGCGCCGACCATGTAGGCCAGCACCAGCAGCGCTACCACGATTTCCTCGGACCACGAGAGGTTCACATCCGCCTTAAAGATATAGCGGCAGACAACGTTCACCGCTGTTAGCGCCACGCCGATGGCAAGCGCAACAACGATGATCCACTTCTCCGCCACGGCCAGACCTCTCGCCACCCGTTTGTAGGGATTCTTCTTCATTCCATGGACCACCTCTCTCATAGTCATTTCTCAATTTCTCTTTGACGTATCGTCTGCGCAGAGGGATGGACCTGCGTCCGGCATGCCCGGCCCTCTGTACTTTGCATATGTATCTCATACGCTGATCATTTTCAATAAACAATTCTTTCCCAGATCGTGATACCGCCGTGTCCTGGCAAATATTTAACAGCTTCGCAAGTTTTGTTCATGCCGAAAAAATCGTTTAGCATCGAATCGCCGAACATCCGTGCAAAAAACTGTGCAATTCACCGATCCAACGCAGGAGAAAAGCCGGTCTTTTTTCGTAAACTGCTTAAAAAAAGTGCAAAAAGACGGGGCATGCAGGGGAAATGTGCACTTTAGATAGGACATCCTATTTTGCGAAAGCAGGTGCGGTTTGCTCCTTGCGGAAATGCACATTTTTTGATATGATTCATTTACCATCGATTACCATATTACGTTCTTTGTCAAGGCGTCTGCTGCAAGTGGCGGAGGTGATTTTAAGTGGCGCGGAAAGAACTGAGCGATGCGCTGAGGCATGAATTCTTCCGGTCGGGAAGCGTTCTGCGCAGCACCTTCTTTACCATACTGTCCCTGCTGCTGGCCGTTATGCTGCTCTTTCAGATCTGGCTTTACCATAATGCCTACCAGAGGCTGCTCGGCAGTGCACGCGAGAGCGGCGAGGCCTTTCTCACCTTGGCGGCAAAGCTGTCCGATGAAAATTTCGGCAGGCTCTGCGATGCGGCGGAACAGCTGACGTGGAATGATGAGGTTCTGTACGCAGCACTGTTTCCAGACACGCAGGATCGGCCCCGGAACTTCCGGATCGTCACCGAGCTGAAGTCTTTCGCAGCTGACACACGCTACGTCACCGACGTTATTCTGCTGTGCAACCATTATGGCTCCGCCTATTCCTCCGGCGGTGACGTAGGCCTGCTGGCAGAGCTTCCCACGGCAGAAGACTTTTCCGCGCAGGCCCTGGGGCCTGCCGGCGCCTCCAGCGCCACGCTGGTCCGCACGGCATCCGGCACACTGTGCCTGCGGTATCCGTTTATTCCCTGCTCCTATGGATATCTGGGTGAGCTGCTGCTTTATCTGGATGCCGAAGCGCTTTTTTCCTCGTTGTGCAGCAGAGTGGAGCCGCTGGCTGTCTATGCGCCGGACGGTTCCCTGTTGTACAGCAATCTGGATACACCGCTGAAGGCCGGCAGCCGCAACACGCTGGTGGGGATGTCTGCCGCCACAGGACTCACCTTCTGCCACAGCTATACCACGGTGACGCTCCCTCTTGGCGAATATCTGGCATCGAATCATCTGCTGCTCGTGATGGTGATCCTGTTGGCTGTGCTGGTGCTGGCGGCCCTGCTGGTGGCATGGCTGTTCTACCGTCCTCTGCGGAAAACGCTGCAAACACTGCGCAGCAGCGATGAAGCCCTGCCGAAAAACGAGTCTGTCAGCGACTGGGACCTGCTCAACCGCAGTGTTCTCGCCCTTAGCCGCGACACGGTGCAGTTCCGCAAGATCATACAGATCATTTCCCCGTATGTGCTGCGTCAGCTGCTGTGCGAGCTGGTGGACGGTGCGGAGCTGGACGCAGATTCTGTCCGCCAGACACTCGCAAGCCTTCCCGACACGCTGCCGTGCGAAGGGACATTTCTGCTGTTCGTCACGTCCAACCGCGTCACAGGCGTGCTGAATCCGGCAGCCATTGAGCATACCATCAAAAACCTGCAAAATATTCACTTTCCCCGCTGGAGGCTGTATTCCTTTTCCTATCGATACAGCATCCTGACCATTGCCTGTTTACAGGACAAACAGGCGATTGCTGACGGTGAGGCAGAGGATTTGACGCGCGCCATCCATATTTTTACGCGCAGTCTCCCCAACAGCGTGGTCGTCTGCAGCCCGCGGTTCTCCGATCTGCTGCAGATCCACAGCGTGTACCAGGCGCTCCTGTCCGATTCACAGACCAGCGCTGCCCGGCAGGTCTCCCGCGCGGATCTTGAAAAGCGCATCCGCAGTACGGTTGGCGCCATAACGGAGCACTCGGAGGAGGCGGCGTCCACCACGCTGCGTCACCTGCTGTCTACCATCCGGCAAGCGGAGCTGCCCGATCAGGACACGCTGGACTGCTGTCAGATGCTGGCCAGCGAGCTGCAGGAGCTGAATCGCACCTATCGCGGAAAGCTGGGCGCCTTTGCGCCGGAGGGCGATCCGCTCACAGATGCGTACTACGAGCAGCTATGTGCCTATCTGCGCGCGGCGGTACAGGAGATCTTTACCAATCTGGACAATCGTCAGCGCAGATACCTGCTGGCCGCCAAGAAATACGTAGGGGAGCACTACATGGACAGCAGCCTGTCCCTTGACGGCGTTGCCGCCCAGCTGGGCATCAGTCCGTCGTATCTCAGCCGTATTTTCAGTGAGATCGATGGAAAGAGATTCACGCAGTATCTCAGCGACCTTCGCATCGAAAAAGCAAAGCAGCTGCTGGCGGATGACAGCAGGCTGGTACGCGACATCGGTCAGGATGTCGGTTTCCTGACCATCCAGAACTTCATGCGGGTATTTAAGGCCAAAACCGGCGTGACCCCCAGCGAATACCGATCGACGCTGCCGAAAAACAGCTGAGCGATACATCGATCCTGAAACACACATCATAGAACCAAGGAGCCTATTGCCATGACACAGCCGAAGCTCTCTTATCTGAACCTCTACACCACCGATCCTGCGTGGAATCTGGCGGCGGAGCAGTATGTGTTTGACGCACTCCCTCGGGACCGCACCTATTTCATGCTGTGGCAAAACGACAACGCCATCATTATCGGCAAGCACCAAAACGCCGCCGCCGAGATCGACCAGCAATTCGTCCGCGAAAACGGTGTGCGAGTGGTACGACGGCTGTCCGGCGGCGGTGCGGTGTACCACGACATGGGAAACCTGAACTTCACGTTTATCGCCGATGCCGGCAGTATGGAGTCCATCAACTTCAAGCTGTTCTGTCAGCCTGTGGTGGCTGCGCTGGCGGCTCTGGGTGTTCAGGCTGAGGTCAACGGGCGGAACGACATGACCATCAACGGGCAGAAATTCTCCGGCAACTCCCAGTATCTGAAGGAGGGCCGGGTCATGCACCACGGTACCATCATGTTCGACTCCGATCTGGACCGGGTGGCGCAGGCCCTTCATGTGGACCAGGAAAAGATCGCCGCCAAGGGCGTGGTCTCCGTCCGAAGCCGCGTCACCACCGTGCGGCAGCATATGCCCCATCCCGTGGAGCTGGAGGAATTCCGCCGCGTGCTGCTGGACAACATTCTGGCGCAGCAGCCCGGCGAGGAGTATGTCTTTACCGAGGAGGACAAATCGCAGATCGCTCGGCTGCGAGAGCAGCGGTACGCCACATGGGAATGGAACTATGGCCAGTCCCGGGAATGCGAGATGACCAGACAGAAGCGCTTCCCCGCCTGCGGCGGTGTGGAGGCGCATCTGTCCACCGACCGCGGCGTCATCCGGCATATTGCGTTCACCGGCGACTTTTTCAGCGTGGTGGAGCCAGAGGTGCTGGCAGAAAAGCTGGCGGGCGTGCGGCTGGAGGAGCAGAGCCTCCGCGATGCGCTGGCGCAGGAGGATGCGGGCCGCTATTTCAGCGGGCTGAAGAATGAGGAACTGATCGAGCTTCTGCTGTCATAAAGTGCCGCTCACTGCGATCAGCGGTTTGCCCCCCCGACAAGGTGGTTTTCGTTTTGGAGCTGCGCTGCAGGTCGATTCGGAGCTTTCGTTATGCGTACGGTGTGGGAGCTTTCGCGGCAATTTCTGAAAGACTATTCCGTCAGTTCCGGCACCAGATTTCTTAATTGCTTGGCGGTTCAGTCCCTGCATTCTCCTCGTTATCTTTATGGAGGAGGTCATGTTGTGAAACCCCTTACGCCGCAACGGCTTCAAGTTCTTGCCGATAGGGCTCCCTCGATTGGAAGGATTATGACGCGGACACCATCTGCCGGCGGGTGACCTCCAAGGTGTAGCCGGCAGCATCGTGCTGTTCCACAACGCCGCCCTCCACACACCGGAGGCGCTGCCCGCTATCCTCACCTGCCTCATCAACGACGGCTACACCGTCCTCCCCATCTCCCAGCTCATCCTCCCCCCGCCCTGCACCATCGACCACGCCGGCCGACAGTTTCCGGCGGAACAGGTTACAGACTCTCCCACGTCATAAATTATGTAAACCAGAAATACGCCTGTTTATACACTTTTCGCCGCGCCTCGTCTTCTTTTATGTAACCACTTACCCCGCTTGCGCTTCGTCCGCTGACGGCTGCAGAGGAATGGCTGCCGCGCTCTGCTGGAGGGGTGAGCGTATGGTTCTCCGTGTAGAGCAAAGCAAAAAAGCGAAGATCACATAGAAGTTTTTAAGGTTAAACTCTAAAAACTTGTTGCATAACGAAAGTATTTCGGGCATACTAACGATTGCGAGGAGGCGATACCATGGTCAACAGGCCGAATTATATCGAGGCCATCGCGCCTTTTATCGACCAACCGCTGGTCAAGATACTGGCAGGCATCCGTCGCTGCGGTAAATCCACCATTTTCGAAATGCTGGAGGAGCTGCTGCGAAGGGACGTGTCTGTGGATCACATCATCCGCAAGCGGTACACGGAGATGGACATTCCCGAAAGCATTACCGCCAAGCAGATGCATAACGAGCTGTTGGACGCTATGGCGGGCAAGGGGCACTGTTACCTCCTGCTGGATGAAATACAGGAGATCACCGGCTGGGAAAGGGCGGTCAATAGTCTGCTGGAGGGTACGGACGCCGACATCTATGTGACCGGCTCCAACTCCAAACTCATGTCCAGCGAGATCTCCACCTATCTGACGGGACGCTATGTGTCTATCCCCGTCTACACCCTGTCTTTCCGCGAGTACCTGGACTTCAAAGCTAGCAGCGCACTGTCCCAAAAGGAATTGCTGGAGGAATATATCCGCTTTGGTGGCTTCCCCATAATAGCGCTGAGTGAATATGACGCGCAGAACGCCTATCAGATCGTTAACGGCATCTACCACACCGTGGTCTCCCGAGACATTTTGAAGCGTCACCGCATCAACAAGCAGGATATTTTTGATCGTGTGGTGAAATTCATCATCGAAAATGTGGGCAAGACCTTTTCCGCCAATTCGATTTCTACCTTCCTGAAAAGCGAGCACTGCAAGGTCTCAGTGGAGAGCATCTACAACTACCTGCGCTGGCTGGAGCAGGCGTTCATCATCTATCCCTGTGAGCGCTACGATTTGCAAGGAAAAAGCATCCTGAAAACGCAGGAGAAGTATTATCTGGCCGATGTCTCCCTGAAATATGCCCTGTTGGGCTATAACCGCAAAATGCTGGACGGGGCCATGGAGAACATCGTGTTTCTAGAATTGAAGCGACGGGGGTACGATGTGTATATCGGCAAGAATGAAACAAAAGAGATTGACTTCGTGGCCGCCCGTCGCGACGAGCGGATCTATGTGCAGGTTTGCGTCCAGCTGCCGGAGGGCTCTGACCGTGAGGTGGGCAACCTCATGGAGATCAAGGACCATTACCCCAAATATGTTGTCACCCTAAATGACATGGATGTAGGGATTGAAAACGGCATTAGAATCGTGCATCTTCAGGATTTCCTGCTGGCCGAAACGTGGTGAGCAGCAGTTCTCCGTGAACTGCCGCACTTTTGCATCACCGTGGGGCAACGAGGACACCCAGACGCTTATCGACATTCTGGCGCGGTATGGTGTCAAGACCACCTTCTTTGTTGTGGGAGATTGGGCGGAGAAGTACCCGGAGTCCGTCAAAGCCCTGCACGACGCGGGCCACGAGGTGATGAGCCACTCCGATCACCACGACCATTACAACAGTCTGTCCACTCAGCAGATCATTGACGATGTCACCGCCAGCAACGAGCGGATTAGTGCTGTTACCGGCGTGACCCCCACGCTGATCCGTTGTCCCTACGGGGAGTATGACGACCACGTCATCGCCGCCATACGCTCCATGGGTATGGAACCTATCCAGTGGGATGTGGACTCCCTGGACTGGAAGGACTACGACGCGGATACGATATGCAGGCGCGTAACATCCAAGGTGCAGCCGGGGAGCATCGTGCTGTTCCACAACGCTGCGCTGCACACGCCGGAGGCCCTGCCTGCCATCCTCGACTGCCTGATCAACGACGGGTATACCGTTGTGCCCATCAGTCAGCTGATCCTCGATCCGCCCTACACCATCGACCACACCGGCCGGCAATTCCCGGCGGAAACAGTTTCCACTACATAAGCACGACATGGGGGCACCTAAACAGTGCCCCCATTGATCTTCGACCTGAAAGCCGCATCTGTTCGCACGCTGATCCATCTGTCAGAGACAGCAACTCCTCGGCAATGTCCATATTCTCAAAGCGAAGCGCGTCCGTATCCCTGAGGCCAAAGGTCAAAAAGTCCACATTACCAGTCACTCCTTTCTTGATTTTTGGGGCAAACGAAAAGAGCAGCTGTTTTCTATGCGAAAATAGCTGCTCTTTTCTAATATTTATATACTTCAACTGTTATCTGTTCAAATTTCTCTCAATCCATCCGTGCATCTGTTTATCAATTTTGAAATAGGACATTGTGCCTCCGCCATCAATCCAGTCATAGTTCGGATAGAAGGAGATAAAGAAGCGCAAGCCAGAGGCGGTTTCGATTCGGAGATTTCTTCGATCATCGGCAAAAGCAGTGTGCGCTTCCTGTTGATTTTCTTCGGGGATACCATCAAATACTTCCGTCTGGAAATCATCGTTTCCATAACTCACAAGTGTAATCGTCATGTGATAGAACTCAGTGATTTCCTGCCGATTTGTTACCGGTGAGCCAACTTCTTGTTCGTTGTTCCACTTCATTTCTGTAATGGATGCAATATCGTCTGCGCTCTCAATGCCATACACGCGATAAAGCTCGGTGAACGAACAGTTTGTGTTGCTGTCAAACTGATAGAAGTTGCAGAACAGCGCGGCATACCATGTGTCACCGTCTCGCAGAACATATACGCCATCACAAACAGCAGGTGCATACCGGTATAGCTCGATGTCAGTCTGGCTGACAGTGCTTTTATAGCCAATGCCTCCGTCAGATTTCAGGTAGGAAATGTGTTCGCCAGCCATATCGGCGGTGATTTCAGGCGGCAGACCATACTTCTCAAGCGCCTCCGGAAGTTTGACAGCCTCGTAAAATTTGCCGTTGTACTCAAGTGCGGCAATGTTCTGCACGGGATCTTGGGTGTCAGGACCTCCCTTATGGTGAAGCACAGGAATGGCGATAGTCACCGCCAGACACAGGCAGGCTGCAACAACTCCCCATTTAACCCACTTGCGCTTCGGCTTCGCATTGGTGCGGACATTGTTGGTTTCCTCGATAATATCATCGTTCAGCATATTCAAAGCGTCACTGATGTGTTCTTTCTTCATAGCTCATAGCCCTCCTTTTCCAAGTATTCTTTCAAACCTTGCCTTGTTCGGTAGAGCATACTCTTGACCTTCGGTTCACTCATGCCGTAGTAGTCTGCGACTTCTCGGATAGGATCCGCAAAGTAGTATCTGCCGACAAAAGTGTTTCGTGCTTCTGCCGGGAGCGTGTAGAGATAGGTATTGATCGCTTCCGCAAGCAGTTTCAATTCTATGCTCTGCTCCGTGGTTTCGCTGCCGGAAATACAATCCTCCAGCTCGGAAAGAGAGCCTGCATATTCCGAGTGCTTCCGTTTATCCCTGTTGCGTGTGCGGAACGCATCAATGGATAGTTGACGTGTGATTTTTCCTAAATAAGTGGAGAGGACGCTTGGCTTATGCGTTGGCATGGAGTTCCACGCCTTTAAGTAGGTATCGTTGACGGTTTCCTTGCTGTCCTCCCAGTCGGAGAGGATATTGTAGGCGATCTTTGAAAGATACCGCCCATATTTCCGATCCGTTTCGCTGATGGCACTCTCATCTCTTTCCCAGTATAAGTCAACGATCATTTCATCCTGCATGGGCGAACCTCCTTTCTCATCTGCTGTCAGGTTCCTTCACTATATATCCCGACAAAAATCGGATTTGGTTTCACGATTTTCAAAATTTCTTCAAAAAAATTACAGCAGATATTTGTGAACGCTTCTACCCATGCCGTTTACGCTGTTTTTCTTCACTGCTTCAGTAGCGGTACATCGGCACGTTATCCTCCGTATCGGCACGTTCCTCCATCAGAGATTTGAACGCATCGGGGCCTTCACGCCATTCCTCTCGCGGCAGCGGATTTGATCGCAGCAGGGCGTACAGGTGCTCTGCCAGCTCTGTTTTGCCCTGCTCGATGGCGGTCTGGATAAGGTATAGGTGTTGCTATGCAGAGTTTTCTGCTTTCATTCGTACCGCTGTGTCTATGCCTGCCCGGCCGGCCCCTCCGGCGGCAGCCAGCGTTTGCCTCCCAGCCGTATCAGATACAGCAGACCCCGGACGCACAGCTCCGTGCACATGGCCGCCCACACGCCGGGCAGTCCCCACCGGGGCGCGGCCAGCCACGCCAGTGGCAGGCGGATGCCCCACATGGTGCCCAGATTGAACAGTGTGGGCACCAGTGTGCTGCCTGCACCCTGAAATACGCCGCCGGCCACGATGGACGCGCCGTACATAGCCTCGGCAAAGGCCTCGATACGCAGGACGCGGGTGCCCAGGGCGATGATGTCGCTGTCCGGCGTCAGTATCGCCATCATCTGCGGGGCGAAGGCGTACAGCAGCCCGCCGGTGACGACCATGACAACGATACCCAGCAGTACCGTGACCCAGCCCAGGCGTCTGGCCATGCGGCGGCGTCCCGCTCCCACGCTCTGCCCCACCAGCATGGCCGCGGCACTCTGGATGCCGTAGGCGGGCATATAGCACAGGCTTTCCGCCGTGACAGCAAAGGAGTTTGCAGCGATAGCCACGGTGCCCAGGGGCGCCACGATGGCGGTGGACACGATCTGCGCGGTGGACAGTATCACCTTCTCCGATGCCACTGGCGCCGCGATGCGGAGCACCATGCGCAGCTGTGTGCGGTCAAGGTGCAGACGCTCACCCTTCTCCAACCGCAGCGCCGGGCTGCGGCGCAGGACGAAATACAGCAGGTACAACCCCACCGCCAGCTCCGCAAGGCCAGTGCCCAGGGCGGCGCCCGCTGTGCCCAGTCCCGCGCCGGGCAGGGATAGTGCGCCCAGCCGGATGGTACCGGTGGGGAAAATAAGCAGGGTGTTGAACACCACATCCAGCGCACACATGAGCACCATGCAGACACCGGGCGTGCGCATATTGCCGGTGGCCTGCAGCTGTCCCGCCGCCACGTTGTCCAGCTGGAGGGCGGGCAGGAACAGACTGTACACCAGGAAATAGGCAGAGGCATCCCGCCAGATCTCCTGCTCCGCCCGCAGCAGCCGGGGCAGCGGCGCAGACAGTGCCGCCGCCAGTGCCGCCATGACCACGCTGAAGGCCAGGCACAGCACCAGCGCCTGCTTGAGGATGTTGCGCGCCTCGGCCAGGCGGCCGCCGCCCACCCGCTGCGCCGTCAGCACGTTGAAGCCCATAGCTGCCGCGTAGGACAGCCCTCCGAACAGCCAGGTGGTGGAGGCCACCAGCCCTACTGCCGCCGACTGGGACGCGCCCAGGCGGCCCACCATGGCCGCGTCGATATATTGCATGATAATAGTGGCCAGCTGTGCCATGATGGCCGGCCAGCTGAGCTGCAGCGTCAGGCTGATCTGCTGCCGGGTGGACAGCGGCGCGCCGCTGCGCAGCAAAGCCAGATGATCCGTTTTCAAGGGTGTCCCTCCATAGAGCTTGTTTTTTCACTGTACCATCGATTGACAAGGACAAACAAGTCCTTGTCAATCGATGGTACCACGGACGCGCGCTTTTCGCAACCCCGGCGTGGCGGAGCACCGTGATATACAGCATATAAATGTGCGGGTACAGTCCGTTGTCCGGGCGTCCAATACCCGGCCGGGCTTGTTCAGGCCGCGCAATATGGTACAATGCCCGTAAAGAATATCGGCGGGACCGTATCCCGCGAAAAGAGGACAATATGGAGTATCGTGTTCTGCCCCACGGCGGGGAGAAGGTCAGCGCCATCGGCACGCAGCCAGAGGAGTTCGCCGCCATGATCACCGACCGCCTGCAGCTTGAGCTGCGGAATAACTGAACTGACCGACCGGCCCCACGGCTATGCCGTGGGGCCGGTTTTACTTTACTGGCACATCAGAAACGCTTTCAGCGCCAGCTGGAAGGTCAGCATCTGCTCGCTGTCGTTATAGTTCAGATCCAATATCTCGGCAATACGGTCCAGCCGGTACAGCAGCGTGTTCCGGTGGATAAACAGCGCCTTGGAGGTCTTTACGGAGTTCTGACAGTTGTTGAAATAGGTTTCCAGCGTGTACAGCAGCTGGGTGTTGTGCTCCTCGTCGTACGCCAGCAGCGGCTTGATCCGCTGGATCAGCGCCAGTTTCGCATTGGGTGAGTCATAGATGAGTTCGCAGAGAATATACCGGCGGTAAGTGGCAATACGCTCGTCGCATATCCTGCTGGCCAGATCCACCGTGCGGAGCGCCTGGGAATAGCTGCGGCAGAATTCCGCAAGCGAGGGCACAGGGTCACCGATGCCGAAGATCACACCCCGATCCCGCCCCTTAGCGCTGAGCATCTTCATCAGGTCCCCGCAGTACTCCCGCACCAGCGCCACCTGCTCATACACGGGCAGGCTCTCGCTCTGCTGCAGCACAAGGATCACGTTGTTGTACTTGGCGAAAGCATAGCTGATATTCCCGGACAGCATCTCCCACTTGTCCGCCAACTGGCTGCGCAGCAGGGCGCTGGTGCCCAGCCATTCTGACGTCTGCAGCAGCCGGTTCTGCTCGGTGAAGGAGATCAGCGCACAGATATAGGGCGAATACAGCGGGATATTGCAGTAGTTGGCGGATTTGACGATCTCGCCGTAGGACAAAGCTCCCTCCGTCACCAGGCCGTCCAGGAAGTGGCTGATCTCCCTCCTGGAGGATGAACCCCCGCGCTTTTTGATCAGCACCAGCGTACAGGCGGCGGCAATACGTCGGTACAATGTGTTCTCATTCTCGGTCAGCGGCGCATTGGCGGGGCGGATCGCGCCCAGATACCCCATGATCTCCTGCTCGGAGTGGATGGGATAGATGTGCACGCACTTGTCCTCCTGCTGTAAGGGATAGATCCCGGCGGACAGACCTGCTGTCCGCAGTTTTTCTACCTCCTTGACGCGCTCCGGCACGGAGAACAGCACCTGCCCCACAGCCAGTTCTTCCCGCAGCCCCGGCTGCAGCATCTGGGAAACGCACTGTATCTTCCGGCTCGGTGTCATATACAGCAGCGGCACGTGAAGCAGCGGGCCGCACTTTTTCAGCAGATATTCCACCTCCGCGTGTCCCTGCAGCACATCAAACATGGCCTGATACACCATCTGCAGCGCCTGTTCCTCGTTGATGCCGTAAACATATTTGCTGACGGCTTCACTGATCTCAGATAGGGAGGTGTGGTAGGGAATACGCATCAGCGGGAAGTGCAGCTCATCGGCCAGCTGCAGCATAGCGGGCGGTATCTCATGAAAATACCGTTTCATTTTAATAATAAGGCCGCCGGAGCCGCTGCCGGCCAGATCCCGCAGCACCTTCTCCTGCTTTACCGGGTCGTCCAGCAAAAAGTAGCCCGTAGTCAGCATGATCTCTCCGGCACGCATCCAATTGACCATCTCCGGGTTATCGAACATCACTGCGCCGGATATGGTGCGCGCCAGGCCGTCCGCACCGGCGGCCACCTCCACCACCCGCAGCTCATTCTGTTTCAAAAGCTCCCGCAGCGTCATAAGTACGCCTCCCTTCGGCAAAACACCAAAACACCCCCTATTTTGATGATACCATTATACCCCATAAGTGTAAACCGCCTTTTGTGCAGACGCACAAAAAACCGGGCGCGAATTTGTGCCGTGCGGCGGGCATGGCCGAGGAAATCGTGCTACCCTATAGGTGAAAATACTTCAGGCCGCAAAAGAGGGAGCACATGAAAATTACTGTTCTGACCTGGTGCGTCAGCTTTTTACCTATACTGCTGCTGATTATGCTGCTGGCGGTTTTCCGCGTATCTACCGCCCGCGCCGCAGGTGTGACACTGCTGCTGACCGTACTATCCGCCTTAGTAGTGTACAAAGCGGACATACAGCTGGTACTGTTCGAGAGTCTGAAAGGCGTGTGGAGCACAGCCACCATCCTATATATCATCTTCCCCGCGCTGCTGCTGTACGAGCTCATCGCCGCCTCCGGCGCCATAGATGTGATGAACGACACCATGCGGCAGCTGAGCCCCCACGAGCTGTTCCGCATCCTGACAGTAGGTTGGGTATTCGTGGGATTTCTGCAGGGTATCACCGGCTTCGGCGTTCCGGTCGCCATATGCGTCCCCATGCTGGTGGCGCTGGGCGTCCGTCCTACCATGGCGGTCATCATCGCCCTGCTGGGCCAAGCCTGGGGCAACACCTTCGGCACGCTGGCTGTGGCCTGGGACGTGCTGGCGCAGATCTCCGGCATCGCCGGCACGGAGCTGCATCTGACTGCCCGCTACACCGCCTTGCTTCTGTGGATACTGAACCTGGCCGCCGGCGCATTGATCTGCTGGCTGTATGACCGGGGCCGCGGGCTGCGGCAGGGCGCTGTGTTTGTCCTTGTGATCTCCCTGATACACGGCGGCGGCGAGCTGCTGGTCGCACAGTACAACGCCTCCATCGCGGCCTTTATCCCCGCCACCGTGGCTATGGCCGCCATACTCCCCCTGTCCCGTCTGCCCATGTACCGCAGAGCATACGCCTGTGAAGGCAGCCCCATGATGGTACGCCGGACCTCCGCGACAGGCGCGGAAAAGCCTCGCGGCGCCGTCTGGCTGTACTTTGCCCCCTATATGGTGCTGATCCTTGTTACCGTAGTACTTCTGGTGATCCCTTCCGTCCACGAGGCGCTGAGCCGCTGGAGCGTGGGGTTCGCTTTCCCCGAGACCCGCACCGCCTACGGCATCGTCAATGCTGCCACGGCCAAGTACTCTCCCTTCCACCCGCTGGTGGATTCCGGTAGCGTACTGCTGCTGACCTGTATCATCAGCTACGCCCTGCTCCATGGCCGCGGTTTGCTGGAGCGTTCACAGCTCCGCGTCATGCTGTCACGGACGCTACAGAAAACAAGACCCGTAGCCGTGTCCCTGATCCTGCTGTTGATCATCTCCAAGCTCATGAGCGGCAGCGGCCAGACGCTGGTGCTGGCGCAGGGCATCACCCACGTCATGGGTCGGTGGTACGCGCTGCTGGCCGGCGTGCTGGGTGTGATAGGCTCCTTTGTCACCGGCAGCAACATGTCCTCCAACATCCTGTTCACCGATGTACAGGTGAATGCAGCCGCCGACCTCGGCGTCAGCAGCAGCCCCCTGCTGGCGGCGCAGACCGCCGGCGCCTCCGCCGGCAGTATGATCTCCCCCAGCAAGATCATCCTGGGCACCACAGCCGGCGGCGTACCCGGCGAAGAGGGCACGGTACTGCGCTTCACGCTGCTGACGGCAGCGATCCTCACTTTGGTCACTGGGGTGATCTGCTGGATCATCCTGTAATAAGAAAGGAGAGCAAATCGTGAAAACTTTGTTCCGCAATGGCAGCATCCACACCATGAACGGCACAGAGGTCGTTCATTCCCTGCTGGTGGAGGACGGCCGCATTCTGGATGTGAACTGCGATGTCCCCGCTGGCGAGTGTCAGGTGGTGGACCTGCACGGTAAGACCGTGCTGCCCGGCTTCCACGACAGCCACGAGCACTTTCTCTGCTATGCCACGGATAAGGAGAAGATCAACTTCTTCGGTATCCGCTCTCTGGAGGAAATGGCCGAGCGCACCAGCCGGTACATCGCCGACCGCGGCATCAAAAAGGGCGAATGGATCCAGGGCGGCGGTTGGAACGAAAATGAGTTCGACGTGCCTGTGCTGCCCTCCCGGCAGGATCTGGACAAGTTCTGCCCGGACAACCCCGCCATCTTTACCCGTACCTGCTGCAGCGTGGCCGTGGCCAACACCGCCGCGCTGAAGGCCGCCGGCATTTTTGATGATATTCCTACGCTGCAGGACGGTCACATCGTGGTGGATGAAAACGGCGTCCCCACCGGCATGCTCCACGAGCGCGCCCGGCACCTGGTCTATGACATCCTGACCAAGTACACCAAGGAACAGCTGAAGCAGTTCATCCTGGACTATCAGAAGGATCTGCTGTCCACCGGCCTGACCACCGTACAGACCGACGACTTCAAGCTGTGGGACGCCACTATCGATGACATTCTGGCCGCCTATGAGGAACTGGACAAAGAGGGCAAGCTGAACGTGCGCTTCATCCAGCAGCTCCGCCTCATCACCGACGCGCAGCTGGAGGACTACCTCCACCGCCACAGCGGCCGCACCGGCGACGGCAGCGAGTTCTTCAAGATCGGTGCCTTCAAGCTGCTGCCCGACGGTTCCCTGGGCGGAAAGACCGCCGCGCTGCGTGAGCCCTATGAGGGCGACCCGGAAAATAAGGGCATCTTCGTCTATGACGAGAAGGTGTTCTATGACCTGCTGGAAAAAGCCTACCGCAACGGCCTGCAGCTGGCCATCCATGCCATCGGTGACTATACCATGGACGTGATTTTGGACTGCTATGAAAAGATCGCCGCCAAGTACCCCAAGCCCGATCCTCGGTTCCGCATCATCCACTGTCAGATCACCAGCGAAGATATTTTGGACCGCTTCGCCCGCAACGGCGTTTTGGCGGACATCCAGCCCCTGTTCATCCGTGCGGATATGGAGATCGCCGAGGAACTGCTGGGCAAGGAGCGTGTCTCCACCTCCTACGCCTGGAAGACCATGCTGGACAAGGGCATCCACGTTTCCGGCAGCTCCGACGCCCCTGTGGAATCCTTCGACCCCATCCTGGCTATCCACTGCGCCGTCACCTCTCAGAATTTGGATGGACAGCCTGCGGGTGGCTGGCTGCCGCAGCAGAAGCTGACCGTGCAGGAGGCCGTGGCGCTGTACACCACCGGCTCCGCCTACACCAGCTACGAGGAAAACGTCAAGGGCAAGCTATGCCCCGGCTATCTGGCGGACTTCATCGTCCTGTCCCAGGACATCTTCTCCATCCCGGAGAATGAGATCGTCAACACCAAAGTTGAGCAAACCTACTTGGGAGGTAAGTTGGTATATTCCCGTTGACATCCCCTTTCCCACGCATCAGAATAAGACGATACAAGAGAGGAGAGAATCATGAAAAAGAAAAGAAATCTTATCGGTGTATGTCTGGTGGCCGTTCTCATGCTCGCTCTGACCGTTATCGGCTATGCTGCCGGTGACGGCGAAGCGGCACCGGAGTACGGCGCATGGTGCCTGGTCCCCCCGCTGGTCACCATCGTCCTGGCCTTCGTTACCAAGCAGACCATCATCTCCATGTTCATCGGCATCTGGGTAGGTGCTACCATCATCCATCACTTTAACCCCATCGACGGCCTGATCGGCAGCTTCACTGGGTACCTGGTGCCCTCTATTGCCGACAGCTGGAACGCGGGCATGCTGATCATCATGGCGCTCATTGGCGGCTTCATGTATATGCTCAGCGCCTGCGGTGGCGCGGAGGCCTTCGGCCGCTGGGCCGAGAAGGTGGCTAACAACCGCAAAAAGAGCCAGCTGCTGGCATGGATCGCCCCCTTCGTATTCATCTTCAATCAGGGCTGCCTGCTGGTGGGCGTCATCATGCGTCCCGTCACCGACAAGACCCATATCTCCCGCGTAAAGCTGGCCTACATCACCGATGCCATGGGCGCACCGCTGGTCTCTATGTCCCCCATCAGTGATAACGGCGTGTACCTGGTGGGTCTGCTGGCCGCCGAGATCGCCGCCCTGAACCTCACCGGCGTGGGTGCCTATGACCTGTATTTCGGTATGTTCCAGTTCAACCTGTACGGTGTGTTCTCCGTCATCACCGTCCTGCTGGTCATCCTGTTCGGTCTGGATGTCGGCCCCATGTACAAGGCCGAGAAGCTGGCTATCGAGACCGGCAAGACCTACAGCGACACCGACAACCTGATCGCCACTCCCCCCGAGACCGACTTCGCCGAGGACTGCAAGCTGAGCATGGCCAACTTCCTGGCCCCCATGATCACTCTGATCCTCACCATCTTTGCCGTGGTGTTCTACACTGGCCAGATCTGGGTCAACGGCTTCATTGGCTGCTTCGGCCACGCCAATATCCAGATGGCCATCGCCATGTGCTTCCTCACCGGCTCCATCGCCGCCGGAATCGTGGGCATTAAGTCCAAGCTCATTACCCTGGGCGGTGCCATTGACAAGTGGACGAAGGGTGCGGCCAGCATGATGCAGGTCATTATGATCCTCGTGTGTGCGTGGAGCATCAGCGGTCTGACCAAGTCCATGAACATCGGCCAGTTCCTCACCGGCGTGGTGCAGGATTCTATCCCCGCGGCGCTGATCCCCGCCATCCTGTTCCTGATCGGCGTGGTGGTGTCCTTCGCCACCGGCAGCTCCTGGGGCGTCTGGGCCCTGGGTATGCCCATCGCCCTGCCCATGGCCAACGCAATGGGTATCCCCCTGACTCTGGCTATCGGCGCGGTCGTTTCCGGCGGTCTGTTCGGTGACCACTGCTCCCCCATCTCCGACACCACCATCCAGTCCTCCACCAGCGCCTGCTGCGACCATCTGCAGCACGTAAAGACCCAGCTGCCCTATGCCTTGACGGTTGGTATCTCCTCCCTGATCGGCTTCCTGTTCGCCGGACTGGTGGCTCCCGTGCTGGCTCTGCCCGTGACCCTGGTGTGCATCATTGCCGCCCTGTTGGTCATGAAGAACATCTCCCGCAAACAGGCCGCTGTGGCTGCCTGAGTGATCTCCCTTACCTCCCCTCAAAAAGGAAACCGTCCACCAGGGCGGTTTCCTTTTTGCTCTCCGGCCGCAAAAGGACCGTCCAACGTCCGGCTGGCTTTATGTACATCGGAGCCCTTGCTTTTTGGCAAAATGCAGACTATACTAAGGGCGAAAAGCTGAAACGCACCTGTGGAGAGGAGGCAGCATAGATGAGGGAGATGTGTCAGACTTTCGGCATAACAGCGCTTGGCGAGACCGTGGAAAGCTGGACACTGGAAAATGAGTTTCTGACAGCGGAGGTGCTTACCTACGGCGCAACGCTGCGGCGGCTGGTATTCGGCGGTGTGGATGTGGTGCTGGGCTATGACACCCTGTCGGAGTATGAGCGAAACGACGGCTATGTCGGCGCGACAGTGGGCCGGGTGTGCAACCGAATCGGCGGGGCGTCCTTCGGACTGAACGGCAAGACGTACCCACTGGCGAAAAACGACGGAGGGAACCACCTCCACGGGGGCGCGCGGGGATTTGACAAATACATCTGGGCGGCGGAGTTGCTGGAGGACGGCCTGCGGCTGCGCCGTTTGTCGCCTGACGGGGAGGAGGGGTATCCCGGAACGTTGGCGGTGTCGGTGACGTATCGGCTGGCCGGCGAGTCGCTTCGGATCGAATACGAGGCGGAAAGCGATGCCGACACCCTGTGCAGCCTGACCAACCACAGCTATTTCAACCTGAACGGCGGCGGTACGGCTATGGCGCATACGCTGACGTTGGCGGCGGGGACGTATCTGGAGACGTCTCCCGGCTGCCTGCCCACGGGGCGGGCGCTGCCGGTGGCGGGGACGCCCTTTGACTTCCGCGCAGCTAAAGCTGTCGGCCGGGACATCGATACGGCGGCGGAGCAGCTGCGGCTGGTGAACGGCTATGACCACCATTTCTGCGTGGACGGGGCCGGTCTGCGCCGTGCGGCGGTGCTGCGGGGCGACAGCAGCGGCATCGCCATGACGATGGACACCACCTCTCCCGGTGTGCAGCTGTATACGGCCAACTGGCTGTCCCGGCGCGACGGAAAGAATGGGGCGGTATATGAGCCCCGCTGCGCCGTGTGTCTTGAGCCGCAGTTCCCGCCGGACGCGGTACATCACCCGGACTTTCCCCAGCCGCTGCTGCGGCGGGGCGAAGTATACCGGCACTGCACGGTATACTCCTTTTCAAAATAACAACACATCCCCCGTGCAGCGTATCTGCGCGGGGGATGTGTTGTTATTATTGCGCTCAGCCCATGACCACGCGTACCTGCACCTCTGTGCCGGGTGCGGCCGGGGGAAGCACATTCCCGGTGATGGGTGTTCCATCCACGGCGATGGAAGCGATTCCCTTTTCTACGTGGTGAGGATTCTCTACAGTGATGCGGTAGACTGCACCGCGGTAGCGGCGCTTGACGGTATAGCCTGCCCATTCCGCGGGGATACAGGGATCGATGGCAAGGCCCTCCAGCGTGGGCTGCACGCCGAGAATGGCCTGCGAGATGCTGACGAACGTCCAGGCTGCCGTGCCGGTGAGCCAGCTGTTCTTGTCCTCGCCGAAGGTGGGCGCGTCCAGAATGGTCCAGTCGCCCGTCTCGCGGAGGTAGGCGTCCGTTCCGGCAATGAGCCACAGCGGGTCATCGTTAAAGCCGCTGCCCACAGCCAGGTTGCCCTTCTTGGTCAGGGGCTGGTACTGGTGATAGGCGCTGCCGTCGGGGAACTGGGTGGCGGCAATGTCCAGGATGCGTTCCCTCGCCCGCTGGGGGATCATGTGGACGACGCCCAGCAGGTCCTGACAGGAGTCACGGAAGCCCATGCCCAGGCCCAGCAGCAGGGACCGGGATGCGCCGGGGGCCAGCGACAGCGTGAACTGCATGGCGCCTACCGGTGCCCAGCCGTGAGCCACGCTGCCGGTGCAGGCACCGTTTTTTACCGCCTGGGGCTTTATCCTGGCGGTGATGATGGTGCCCACGCAGGTGTTCGCCATCGGCTATTATAAGTTTATGATACAGCTGAAGCTGATCGACACCTACTGGCCGCTGATCATCCCGGCCATCACCACGCCGGTGGTGGTGTTCATCATGTATTTCCTCCTTTCCCGCTATATCGTGGAGGGCGTGTCGCTGGGAAGCGTCAAGGGATGAGCCGTACCGTATTTCCGCCTTCCAAATGTCCAAATGGATAACTGCAAAAGAGCCGCTTATTCCGGTCTGGGAATAAGCGGCTCTCGACCTTTTCACGCGCGATGAATTTTCAGCGTGCCCCGGTGTTCTCTGTGCTCATATCCGGATGTCCCCGTCAGCGGCCTGCGCCTGCCGAAGCAGCGGCGTGCAGGCATCCAGAAATTTCCGTACCTGCTGCGGGCACCGCCCGATATACAGCCGCGGCTCCATCAGCTGCTCCAGCTCCGACCGGCTCAGTCCGAAGACCGGATCGCCTGCCAGCCGGTCCAGCAGGTCGCAGGGCAGACCTTCCTTCATGCGCTTTGTTGCTGCCATAGAGTGTCTCCGAATGACCTCGTGCAGCTGCTGCCGGTCGCCGCCCCGCTTCACCGCCTCCATCATCAGGTCCTCCGTGGCCAGGAACGGCAGATATTCCCGCAGGGTGCGATTTACGATCGCCTCGTTGACGTGCAGACCCGCCGTCACGTTTTGGCACAGCCGCAGTACTGCGTCGATGCACAAAAAACCCTCCGGCATGGCGATGCGCCGGTTGGCAGAGTCGTCCAGCGTTCGCTCCAGCCACTGGACGGAAGCGGTCATAGGCGCGTTCATAGCGTCGGCTATCATATAGCGGCTGAGAGAGCAGATGCGTTCACACCGCATGGGATTGCGCTTATAGGCCATGGCGGACGAGCCGATCTGATCCGCCTCGAAGGGTTCCTCCAGCTGCCGGTCATGCTGCAGAAGGCGGATATCGTTGGCCATACGATAGGCGCTCTGGGCGATGCCGCTGAGACAGCCGAGGATGCGGCTGTCCGTCTTCCGGGGATAGGTCTGTCCGCATACCGGGAAGCAGGCGGAAAAGCCGAACTCCGCCGCGATGCGGCGGTTCATCTCGTCGATCTTTGCCTCATTGCCGTCAAACAGGTCCATGAAGCTGGCCTCTGTGCCCGTGGTGCCCCGGCAGCCCAAGAACCGCAGTGCGGACAGTACATGGTCCAGCTCCTCCACGTCAGCGAGAAAGTCCTGCATCCACAGGACAGCGCGTTTGCCCACGGTCACGGGCTGTGCCGGCTGGTAGTGTGTATAGCCCAGGGCAGGCGTGTCGGCATATTTTTTCGCGAAGGCCGCCAGGTTGTTCAATACGGTCAGCAGCTGTGCGCGCAGATAGACAAGGCCATCCCGGTACAGGATCAGGTCGGCGTTGTCGGTCACATAGCAGCTGGTGGCCCCCAGATGGAGGATCCCCGCCGCCGACGGCGCCGCCTTGCCGTAGGCGTATATGTGTGCCATCACATCGTGGCGTACCTCTCGCTCCCGTTGGGCGGCTACATCATAGTCGATGTCGGTGATATGCGCCTCCAGCTCGGCGACCTGCGCTTCGGTGATGGGCAGACCTAACTGGCACTGGGCGCGGGCCAGCGCCGTCCACAGCCGCCGCCAGGTCTGATAGCGGCTGTCGTCGGAAAACAGGTGCAGCATATAGTCCGAGGCATAGCGGGATGCCAGCGGGGAGCTGTACATATCGTGAGACATAACGGTCCTCCTTGTTTATCGGATGATCAGGCTCTCTCGCTCGGCGCCCACGGAGACATACCCGATATGGCAGCCGATGGCCTGCTCCACATACTCCACATAGTCCCGCGCCGCCTGGGGCATATCCGCCCATGTACGCACGCCGGAGATATCGCAGCCCCAGCCCGGCAGGTATTCCATGACAGGCTTGGCCCTCTCCAGCACGGCAGGGAAGGGGAATTCGTGGGTGAGCTCGCCGTCGATCTCATAGGCGGCGCAGACCGGGACCTCGTTCATGTAGCTGAGGATATCCAGCTTGGTCAGCGCGATATTCGTCGCGCCCTGTACCTCCACGCCATAGCGTGTGGCCACCAGGTCAATGGGGCCTACCCGGCGGGGGCGGCCCGTCTTGGCGCCATACTCCGCGCCGGCCTCCCGCAGCTTTTCCGCGTCGGCGCCGAACCACTCGCAGGTGAACGGCCCCTCGCCCACGCAGGAGGAATACGCCTTCACCACGCCCACCACTTCGTCGATCTTTGCTGTGGGCAGCCCCGCGCCGATAGGCGCGTAAGCGGCGATAGTGTTGGAGGAGGTGGTATAGGGATAGATACCGTAGTCCAGGTCGCGCAGCGCGCCCAGCTGTCCCTCAAACAGAATGGCCTTGCCCTCTGCCTGCGCCTGCCGCAGATACCGCCCGGTGTCCGCTACATAGGGCCGGACCTGCGCGGCATACGTCTCCAGCCACGCGGTCATCTCCGCCATGGTATAGCCCTTGGCACCATAGACCCTCTGCAATATGAGATTTTTCCATTCCAGCAGGTCCTGTAAATGCGCCATCAGGCGATCAGGATACAGCAGCTCACCGGCCTGAATGGTCTTTTTCTGGTACTTATCGGAGTAGAACGGCGCGATGCCCTGCTTGGTGGAGCCGTACATCTTGTCCTTCAGCCGCGCCTCCTCCAGCGCGTCCAGCTCCCGGTGCCACGGCAGCAGCAGGGAGACCCGGTGGCTGACCATCAGGTTTTCCGGGGAGATGCTGACGCCCGCCGCGCGGAGCGTCTCCATCTCCGTCACCAGGTTTTCGCAGTCCAGCGCCACACCGTTGCCCAGAATATTCATCACGCCGGGGCGGAACACGCCGGAGGGGAGCAGGTGCAGGGCGAATTTGCCCATATCGTTGATAACGGTGTGCCCGGCGTTGCCGCCGCCCTGATACCGCACCACCACATCATACTGCCCTGTCAGATAGTCCACCATGCGGCCTTTTCCCTCGTCGCCCCAGTTGATACCTACGATCGCGCAATTTGCCATGTTCGCTGCCTCCGTTCCGTGTTATTTTCAAACGACGGTTCATTATACGCGCAGCAAGATAATAAGTAAAACATCGATTTAATATATGGCGTATAAGCGAATTTAATAGCAAGCCGCACCCAGCACAACTGTACTGCGCCGGATCAAAAGCTGAAAGGCACACCCCATTGGGGTGCGCCTTTCGCATTTACTTTTGCAGGAGCTGTTCCAGCGCGGCCATCCGCAGGCATACGCAGAATACCTCCATGGCCTTCTCCAGCTCCTCCACCGGCGGCAGGGAAGGCGCGATGCGGATGTTGCTGTCCTGCGGATCGACGCCATAGGGGAAGGTGGCGCCCGCGCCGGTCATGGTCACGCCGGCCTCCTTGCATAGCGCCAGCGTCCGTTTGGCCAGCCCCGGCAGGGTGTTCACGGATACGAAATAGCCTCCGGTGGGCTTTTGCCACGCGGCGATGCCCAGCGGCGCGATCTCCCGCTCCAGGCAGCGCAGCACGCACCGGAACTTAGGCCGCAGTATGGCGGCGTGCTGCTGCATCAGCGCCAGCGTGTGTGCCTTATCCTGCAAAAACAGTACGTGGCGCAGTTGGTTGACCTTGTCGTAGGAGATCATTTGGATATCCATCAGCTTTTCCATATACGCCAGATTAGCCGTCGACGCGGCCATGACGGATATGCCCGCGCCGGGCAGGGTGATCTTGGAGGTGGAGGCGTACTCGAACACCATGTCCGGGTTCCCCGCCTCGCGGCAGAGGGTCAGTATGTCGTCAAAGGGCACGAACGGGCCCTCAAACTCATGCACGCAGTAGGCGTTGTCCCACATCAGCAGAAAGTCCGGCGCCGCGGGCTTCAGTGCGGCAATGCGCCGCACCGTTTCGGCGGAATACACGATGCCGTCCGGATTGGAGTATTTGGGTACGCACCACATACCCTTCACGGCGGGATCCCGCACCAGCGTCTCCACCAGGTCCATATCCGGGCCGGTGGGTGTCATGGGAACGGTGATCATCTCCGCGCCGAAGGACTCTGTGATCTTGAAATGCCGGTCATAGCCGGGAGCCGGGCACAGCCATTTTACCTTGTCCAGTCGGCTCCAGGGTGCTTCGCTGTGGAGCAGTCCGTGGGTATATGCCTTGGCAATGGTGTCATACATCAGCGTCAGCGAGGCGCTGCCGCCAATGAAACATTCCTCCGCCCGGCAGCCCAGCAGCTCCGCGAACAGTTTTTTGGCACTGGGCAGACCGGACAGCTGCCCGTAGTTGCGGACATCCATGCCGTCCGCCTGGCACTGCACAGGGTCGTGCAGTATGGTCAATATGTCGGATACGGCGTCCAGCTGCGCCTTGCCGGGCTTGCCCCGCGCCATATTCAGCGCCAGCCCCAGTCCACGCAGGGCGTCGAACCGGGCGGAGACCTCTGCGTATTCCCGGCGCAGTGCCTCCGGGGAGAGGGAACGATAAGCGGTCGTCATGATCGTTACTCCTTACTCATTTTACTCATTACTCATTGTTTGTGTGCTGCACCGCACAGTTCGCGGACAGAGGCGATGCCATTACGGTGCAGATAGGAATCAAGGTCATGGATGATGTTGTGCATGGTCATTGGATCGTTGAAATTACAGGAGCCCACCTGTACGGCGGAAGCTCCGGCCATCAGGTATTCCACCGCGTCCCGCCATGAGGCAATGCCGCCGCAGGCGATGATCGGAATGTGCACGGTCTCATAGGCCTGCCACACCAGAAACATATTCATGGGTTTTACCGCCGGGCCGGACATACCGCCGGACAGATTTCCCAGGTAGGGTCGCCGTTTTTGTATGTCGATGGTCATAGCCCGGAAGGTGTTGGACAGCGTCAGCGCGTCCGCGCCGGCGTCCTCCGCCGCCCGGCAGCTTACCCGGATATCCGTCACATTGGGGGACAGCTTTGCGTACAGAGGCAGGGTGGTGCGCTGCCGCGTCTGACATACCGTGTCGTACAGCAGCTGCGGGTCGGAGGAGAAAGGGAGTCCGCTGCCCACGTTGGGACAGGACAGGTTCATTTCCAGGGCGGCGATCCGGGGATCGTCGCCTACCAGTTCCGCGATCTCGGCGTAGTGCACCGGCTCGGAGCCGGAGATGCTCAGGATGACCTGGGTGCCGATGTTCTCATACCGGGGCAATTCGTCCCGCAGAAAGGCCTCGATACCCACGGAGGGGATGCCCACACAGTTGAGCATTCCGCCGCAGACCTCGGCGATGCGGGGGCCGGGATTGCCGGGTCGCCGCAGGCGGTGAACGCTCTTGATCATAACCGCGCCCAGCTCACTGACGGGGAAGCAGTCGGCATTGTTTTCAAAATAATCATAGGTGCCGGAGGCGGGCATGACGGGGTTTTTGAACACCGCGCCGCCCAGCTCCACGGATAGATCAGTCAGGTAACTCACAACGGTGCAAAGGCGCGGCGAGAGGTGTACGCGCCTTCTCCTTTCCAGTGTATTTTGCGCGTCAGACAACTGATGTCCGCCGTAGGCGTCGGTACAGGACCAGTGCTACGATCAGGGAGATCAGGTCTACGACAGGCTGCACCAGCGCGCAGCCATACAGGGGGTATAGGCGGTCCAGCAGAAGCAGCAGCGGGATATCCAGCGAGCCCTTCCGCAGGATGGAGCAGATCAGGGATTCCCTGGTGCGTCCCATCGCCTGGAACTGTGTGATCATGGGGTGGCATATGGCCACGAAGGGCATACACAGCACCATTCTGCGTAAAAAGGCGGCGGCGTAAGCCACGGTCATATCATCCTGGATGAACAGCCGCGCCAGCTGCGGCGCGAACAACTCAAACACGATAACGCACGCCAGCGAGAAGCCCACGGTGATGCTGACGCCGAAGACAAAGCCCTGCCGCTGCCGTTCCCGGTCGCCGGAGGCATAGTTGTAGGACAGGAAGGGCAGCAGCCCCGCCGAGGTGCCCAGCGAAAAGTACAGCGGCAGATTGTCCAGCTTTTTCACGATACCGTAGGCCGCTACGGCCTCTACCGCGTATTTGGATACGAATAGGGACAGCACCGCTAACGACACCACCGTCAGCGCGTATTGCAGCGCGGAGGGAAAACCAATGGACAGTATCTCCCGGATATAAACGCCGGTACGCTTCAGATGGCATGGCCGCAGGGACAGCACCGTGCTGCTCCGCCGCAGCAGACACAGCAGAAAGAACAGCGTGCCTGCCGTGTTGGATATGGCGGTGGCCAGTCCAGCGCCGGCCGCGCCCATATTCATATACTGCGGCAGAATGAAAAACGGGTCCAACACGATGTTCAGCACGCCGCCCAGCGTCACGCCGACGAAGGCCAGCGCGGCCCGGCCTTCGGCACGCAGCAGATTGGACAGCAGCAGGTTCAGTATCGTGCCCGCGCCGCCCCACAGCAGCGTCCAGCGGGCGTAGGCCGCGGCCACGGGATATACCTCCGCGTCCGCGCCGCAAAGAGAGAGCAGCGGGTGCAGAAACGACCCGCACAGCAGGCTGAATACCGCCGCGCTGGCCAGGCTCAGCCAGAAGGCGATGGCGGAGATGCGCCGTGCGCCGTCCATATCCCTGCGTCCCAGCGCGTGAGACACAGCGCTGGCGCCGCCGATGCCGAAGAGGTTGCTCACGGCAGTCATCATCAGGAAGGGGGGATAGGCTACCGTAACGGCGGCTGTCTGTATGGGTGCATTCAGCAGGCCCACAAAAAACGTGTCCGCCAGGTTGTACAGCAGCGCCACCATCTGTCCGGCGACGGTGGGCAGCATTTGCTGTAATACCGCCCGCCGGACGGGGGCTTTCTCGAAGATATAGATGCGTTTTTCCGTGGAAGACAAGGCGGCTTCCCCCTTTACCGGTGTGCTGCTATGCGATGTGCGTTCCATTATAGCACACGGTCCACGTCAAAAACAGGGCCGCTTTTGCATACACGGACGTAGGATGCTTCACCGCTGTCCTTGTCGTGGGCGGTGCAGATGCAGCCCTTGCATGCGCCCACACCGCAGGCCATGTGCTCCTCCAGAGACACATAGGCCGGGAATCCGTGTTGTGCGTGCAGCTGCTTCATGTGAGCAGCCAGACGATTGGAACCGCAGGAATAAGCGGCGTCAAAGGGCAGCTGCGCCGCGTCTGCGGCAAAGGCGTCGGTAATGCGCTCATTCGGCGCGGTGGTGGTCCTCACCACGGCGCCCAGCGTGCGGAACAGCTCCTGGTGGAACAGATCGTCATCGCTCTTGGCGCTGAGATAGGCATAGACCTCCGTGCCCTGGGCGCGGAGCTGCTCCACCAGCGGGCGCAGCGGCGCAATGCCGATACCCCGGCCGATGACCGCTGCCCGGCGGCAGCTGCCGTCGATGGGGAAGCCCTTGCCCAGCGGTCCCAGCAGCTCCAGCGTGTCGCCGCCGCGCAGGTGCGACAGCAGCTCCGTTCCCCGCCCCACCACCTTGTACAGGAAGGTCAGTGTCCCCGCCTGCACATCGATATGGTCGATGCTGATGGGCCGCATAAGGAACGGGTCCTGCTCCCGCCAGCTCTTCAGCATGTAGAATTGGCCCGGCGCGCTGGCGGCCGCCATCTCGGGAGCCAGGACCGTCAGTGTCATCACGCCGGGAACGACAACGTCCTGGGAACGGACGGATACAGTGTTGTACATGGTGTCCTCCTTGCAGAAGCTGTGCAGGCGGGATAGCCGCGCCTGCACAGCTTTTGCCGTTGTATTCTGTCAGATCCGGCCGGTGATCAGGCCCAGCAGCGCCATACGCAGGTACATACCGTTGTGTGCCTGGCGGAAATAGGCCGCGCCGGGGTAGCTGTCCACCTCTGTGGCGATTTCATCCACACGGGGCAGCGGGTGCATGATGGTGATATCCTTCTTGGCGCACTTCAGCAGCTCGTTGTTGACGATATAGCTGCCCTTGCACCGCAGATAGGACTCCTCATCCGGGAAGCGCTCCCGCTGTACGCGGGTGACGTACACGAAGTCGGACTGGGAAAGCGCCTCTTTCACATCGGAGGTCTCCACGATGTCGGCGCCCTTGGCGCGCAGGTCGTCAGTGATCTCCTTGGGCATTCTCAGCTCCTCGGGGGAGGCGAAGATCATCCGGTTGCCGAATTGCTGCATGAAGTAGCCCAGGCTGTGTACGGTGCGGCCATACTTCAGGTCGCCCAGGAAGGTGATGGTCTGGCCGCCGATGTGGCCCTTTTCCTTCCGCATGGTATAGATATCCAGCAGCGCCTGTGTGGGGTGCTGGCGGGCGCCGTCGCCGCCGTTGATCAGGGGATGCTGCGCGATCTCGGCGGCCTCGATGGCCGAACCGGCCACGGGGTGCCGCATAACGATGGCGTCCACATAGCCGTCCACGGTGCGGATGGTGTCCTGCCATGTCTCACCCTTGGACTGGGAGGAGGCGGAGGCGCTGCCCAGGTCGATGGTGCTGGCGCCCATGCGCTGGATGGCGGAGTTGAAGGACAGCCGGGTCCGGGTGCTGGGCTCAAAGAACAGCGTGGCCACCAGCATACCTTCCATGTCTTTGATGGCCTCACCGCTTTTTACGCGCTTTTCATAGATCATGGCTGTGTCCATGATGTGGCACAGCTCCTGCGTGGTAAAGTCATAGCCGTTGATAATGTCGCGGCCCTTAAAGTTGAAGTCCATGTTCATGTTCCTCCATATGTATGATTTCCGTTCCGCGGGCCTCTGTCAGCGGAGGGCCCGCCCTTCAGCCGCGTAAGATCACTGGATCTTCGGTGTCTGCCGCTTGCTCAGCGTCACAGCTGTGATGACACAGGCGGCCATCAGCACCACGCCGATCACGTCCGTGAGCGCGCCGGGGATCATCAGCGTAATGGCCGCGCCCACCAGCACAAAGCGCAGGGGCATGGGCATCTTTGCGCCCAGCCAGCCGATCATGCCGCCGGCCAGGGCCACGCAGCCCAGCGAGGCGCTGAGGATGGCCAGCAGGATAGAGCCCAGAGAACCATACAGCAGCAATTCCTGCCCGTACACAAAGATGTAAGGGATCAGGAAGGCCACCGAAGCCAGCTTCATGGCGTAAATGCCCGTTTTCATGGGCGAGCCGCCGGAGATACCGGCCGCCGCGTAGGTAGACAGAGCCACCGGCGGGGTGATGGTGGACATACAGCCGAAGTACAGGATAAACAGGTGTGCGGGCAGGGGATCCGCGCCCAGCTTGATCAGGGCGGGGGCGCCCAGCACCGCCAGCAGCAGATAGGCCGCCGTGGTGGGCAGGCCCATGCCCATGACCAGGGATACCAGCATGGTCATCACCAGCGCGATCATCAGGTTGCCCTGCGACACGGTGACGATCAGACCGGAGAGCTTGATGCCCAGGTTGGTCAGGGAGGTGATGCCCATGATGATACCGGCGCAGGCGCAGGCTGCCACAATGGGGCGCACCTGCTTGGCCACGTCGCTCACCACCGCACCAAAGTCCTTCAGGTGGAAGGCGGTGTCCTTCTTCACATAGCTCAGAGCGATGGTCAGGATGGCGGCATAGGCGCCGGCACGCAGTACGCTGTAACCGCAGATGATGAACACGATCAGCAGCGCGATAGGCAGCAGATAGTAGAAACCGGACTTGAACACCACCCCTACGCGTTCATACTGGGCATTGGGATCGGGGCGCAGGTTCAGCCGCTTGGCCTCAAAGTACACGGCGATACCCACGGCAAAGAAGTACAGCAGCGCGGGCACGGCTGCGGCTTTAGCCACGGTGAAGTAGCTTACGCCGATCATCTCGGCCATCAGGAACGCCACGGAACCCATGACCGGCGGCAGGATCTGCCCGCCGTTGGAGGCCACTGCCTCCACCGCACCGGCGAAGTTCTTGTCATAGCCGTTGGCCTTCATCAGCGGAATGGTGAAGGTGCCGGTGGTCACGACGTTGGATACGCCGCTGCCGGAGATGGTGCCCATCAGGGCGCTGGAGGCCACGGCGGCCAGCGCGGGACCGCCGGTAACGCGCCCGGTGGCGGTCAGTGCCAGGTTCACGAAGAACTGGCCGGCGCCGCTTTTCTCCAGAAACGCGCCGAAGAGAATGAATATAAAGATAAATGTCGCACTGACACTCATTGCCGAACCGAAAACACCCTCGGTACCCAGATACAGGAACGAGATCAGGCGCTTGAATGTAAAGGCCTGGTGGCTCAGCGCACCGGGGATGAGATGGCCAAACAGGCCATAGAGCAGGAAGATCACGGAGATGGTGGGCAGCGCCCAGCCCAGGGACTCATATCCCATGATCAGGATCGCCACCAGCAGCAACGCGCCGAAGATCATATCCAGCTCAGTGGTGATACCCAAGCGCCCCTGGATCTCCGCGTAGTGCAGGCAGATGTAGAAGTTGGAGCCGGCGGAAGCCACCAGCCCGATAAAATTGATGATGATGTGAAAAACTTTCCCCTTCTCCTTGGGGTTTGCCATGTTGAACAGGAAGATGTAGCTGCTCGCCAGACCAAGGTGTATCGCCCGCTGGTATACGGCGGTCAAAACGCCGAACAGTGCAGTGTACGATTGAAACAGGGTCAGCAGAACGGCAATCACAAACGCGATCTTACTCAGTACATCGCTGAATTTTGACTTAGTTGCCATGTTCCGATCCTTTCGTTATTTCCGGAATGTGGGGCCGCACCGGGCGGCGGGCCGAAGCCCGCCGTCCGATGGGACAGGGGGGAAAAGAGAGGGAAGATCAGTCAACAATGCCCATCTCGCGGTAGTACTGCAGGGCACCGGGGTGGATCTCCAGGTTGATGTTGGCAGCGTGGTCCAGGTTGATCTTGGCGGCCATCGCGTGGGAGGTGGAGATCACGTCCAGATTTTCATAGATGCCCTTCACGAACTGATAGGCGGCCTCGTTGCTGAGGCTGCTGTCACAGGCCAGCAGAGTGGGCATGGCCAGGGTGGTGGTGTCCTCGCTGGTGCAGGTATACAGGTCAGCGGACAGGGTAGCGGTGCTGAAGTAGCTGTGCTGCTCGATCGCGGCCTTCTGATGCTCCTCGTCGATGCTCAGCAGCTTGAAGTTCTTGGTCACGGACAGCTCGGTCAGGGCGCTGTTGGGGGCGGCACTGAAGATGAACACGCAGTCCACATCGCCGTTCTTCAGGGCCTCAACGCCCTCGGCGATGCTCAGCTCAGAGCCCTTCACGTCCTTGTCGGTCAGACCATAGGTGCCCAGCACCGTCCAGCCCATGGTGGAGGCGGAGGAGGCGGGGGTGCCCACCACCACGCGCTTACCGGCCAGATCCGCGATGCTGTTGATGCCGCTGTCAGCCAGCACGGCGATCTCCAGCACGCTGTCATACAGGTTGGCCAGGCCGTACAGCTCATACGCGGGCTCGGACGCAAAAGCATCCTCGGACTGGGTGGCGAAGTACGCGGTGTCGGAGTTCACGAAGCCGACATTGGCCGCGTGGGTGCCCAGCAGACGGGCGTTCTCCACGCCGCCGTTGGTGACCTCGGAGGTGACGAACAGGTTGTTGTCCACGTTGGTCAGGGTGTCAGCAATGCTGACGCCGATGGGGTACCATGCACCGGAGGTGCCGCCGGTAGCGATCACCAGATCGGTGGCCTGTGTCAGCTCCATGCCGGTGGAGGGGTTGCTGTCATCGGTCTTGTCTTCGGTGTCATCCTTCTTCTCGCCGCAGGCGACGAGAGACAGGGCCATGACAAGCGCCAGCAGCAATGCAAATAGCTTTTTCATGTCTTTCTCCTTCATAGTTTTGAATTTATAATCGCCCCATAAGGGGTAATTACCACGCTTGTTTTATACCAGCCTGGCCATCTCCGCCGCTGCGGCGTCAATGGCGTCCACAATAGCGTCGTAGCCTGTGCACCGGCACAGATTGCCCGAGATCGCCCGCCGTATCTTCTCCCGGGAGGGATGCGGGTCCTCGTGCAGCAGCGCTGTGGCACTCATGATCATGCCGGGCGTGCAGAAGCCGCACTGTACAGCAAAGTGGTCCACAAACGCCTGCTGTAGGGGGCTCAGTGCGCCGTCGTGTCCGGTCAGGCCCTCAATGGTCACCACCCGGCGGCCCTGTACCTGCCCGGCCATGACCATGCAGGAGGTCACCGCCCTGTCGTCCAGCAGCACCGTGCAGGCGCCGCATTCGCCGATGTCGCAGCCCCGTTTGGTGCCGGTCAGGCGGCAGTAGTCCCGCAGCAATGTCAGCAGCGACACCGTCCCCGGCGCCTCCACGCAGACGGGCGCGCCGTTGAGCGTAAAACCTATCTTCATTGGTCCGCCTCCTCTCGGGTGCGGCGCAGTGTCCGCAGCAGCAGCTCCGGGGCCACCGCCAGCTTGTAGCTGGCCGAGGCCCGCCGCCCGGCGGCCGCCACGATGGCCTGTGTTACCAGCTCTGCCGCCTGCATTTCCGCGGCAGGGGAGGGCTGTTCCCTCAAAAGCAGTGCTTCTGCTGCGTACAGCCGCCGCGGCGTGGGGAATACGGCGCCCAGCGCAAGGCGCAGTCCGGTCAGGCGCTGTCCCTCCCATCTGGCCGCGCAGCAGGCGCTGAGCCGGGAGATGGCCAGCGCATTGCGCCGTCCCACTTTTTCATAGGCCATGCGCCAGCTCGCCTCCGGCGGGGAAAAGCGCAGCGCCTCTATGTATTCGCCGGGACGCAGCAGGGTCTGTCCCGGTCCGGTGATGAAGGTATCCACCGGTATGTCCCGGCAGGTGCCCTCCGTGGCGCTGTACAGCCGCACCTCCGCGTCCAGCATGGCCAGCACCGGCAGGGTGTCCGCTGCGGGGCTCCCATGTGCCACATTGCCGCCGATGGTGCCCAGATTTCGTATCTGAGGGGACCCCACCTGTGATGCGGCAAGGCACAGCGCCGGCGCGTACTGCCGCAGCAGCGCGTTTCGTTCTATCTCGGCGAAGGTCGCCGCTGCCCCGACGGACAGCACGCCGTCCTCCGACACGATCCGGTGCAGCGCCGCTGCGCCGGATATATCGATGAACACCGCCTCATGGTCATTTTCCCGGTTCTGCACCGGCATGATATCCGTGCCGCCGGCAATGCACCGGCTGTCGGGGTATTGTGCCATATAGGCCCGCAGTTCCGCGGGGCTGCCCGCTTGCAGAAACATAGCTACCTCTTTTTCTCGTCCAGTATGGCCCGTACCGTTTCCAGGTCCGCCGGCAGGGTGTCTATCCGTGCGCCCAGCGCCGCGGACATAGCGTTGGTGATGGCCGGCGCTACGATAGAGGTGGCCGGTTCGCCAATGCCGTGTACCAGCAGCGGCGGAACGCCGGCGCCTTCCTCCAGCAGCACCGTCCGCACGGGACACATATCCAGTGCTGTGGGCAGCAGATAGCTGTCCAGATCAGCGGCGCGTGTCACGCCGCCCGGTGTGTCGGCATTTTCCGTCAAGGCGTAGCCTACGCCCATGGATACACCGCCGCCTACTTGTCCCACCGTGGCAGCGTGGTTAATGATGCGGCCCATGTCGTGTACGGCCACAAAGTCAGTTACGTCGGTCTTTCCGGTAATGGGGTCTATCTCTACCTCGGCGCCGCAGGCGCCGTAGGCGTAGGACATATAATTGCTGCCCCGGCATTTCTCTCTGTCCCAGAATGTCTTGGGGGCGGCCCACCAGCCGTGGGCGCGCATATCCCGTCCGGTATTCCGCAGGACCCCTACCGCCTCGGTGAAGGTCATCTGCTCGTCACCGCAGCGGACCAGCCCGTCCTCATATACGATGGGTCCGTCGAACCCCCGGTATTCCCACAGTGCGGTGTTGATCTGCTGCTTGGCCTCCTGTGCTGCCAGCCAGGCGGCGTTGCCCGCGGTGATGGTTCCCCGTGAGGCGGCGGTGGACCCGGAATCCACACAGTAGTCCGTGTCCGCCGGTGCGATGTGTATGCGTTCCGGCGGCAGCCCCAACTCCCGGCCGATGATGGCCGTCAGCAGCGTGTGACCGCCCTGACCCACCTCGCTCAGTCCGGTGCTCACGTTCAGACTGCCGTCCGCGTTTAATACGATGGTCACGCCGGAGGTGTCCTGCACCGGTGTGCCCGCACCGTAGGACTCGCCCCGGTACAGGCAGGCGATGCCCCTGCCCACCAGCTTTCCGTTCCGGACAAAGGGCCGCAGGTCCTCGCCGAATTCCCGCCGCAGGCGTTCCAGGCACGCACCTGCGCTCACGTCGCGCATGGGCTGGCCGGAGCCGGATATGTCGCCGTCCCGCAGCAGGTTTTTCTCCCGGAAGGCCCAGGGTGTCATGCCCAGCTGCTGTGCCAGCTCGTCCATCACAGATTCGGTGGCGAAGTCGATCTGCGGCGAGCCGAAGCCACGCACACTGCCGGCATAGCAGTTGTTGGTATAGGCCGCTTTCATGCACACGTCCACGTGTTCCACCCGATAGGGCCCTGTGGCTTCGATACCGCTGCGCCATGTGGTGGTCTTGCTCTTGGACAGGTATGCGCCGCCGTCCACAAAGCCCCGCACCTCAATGGCGGTCAGTGTGCCGTCCCGCTTTGCGCCGGCCTTGTAGTAGATGTGAAAGGGATGCCGCTTTACGCCCTCCAGCAGCGTCTCGCTGCTGCGCCATGTCATGCGGCAGGGCCGCCCGGTGTGCAGCGCCGCGATAGCGGCTCTTGCGGCCATAGCCCCGGCGTCGTCATCCTTGCCGCCGAAGGACCCGCCCATACCGGGCTGCGTCACCCGTACAGCGCTCATGGGCAGACCGCAGGCCGCCGCCACGATACGCCGGATGTTGAAGGGTGCCTTGCACGGGCAGTAGACCCGCAGCTCTCCGTCCTGAGGCGACACCACCACGCTCTCTGGCTCGATGGCCCCGGGGATCACCCGTTGGGTGCGGAACTCCCGTTCCACAATGATGTCCGCCTCGTCAAAGCCCTTTGCCGCCCGCCCCTTGCGGACGCGGTGCTCCAGTATCAGGTTTCCGTCGTCGTACAGCTTGGGCGCGTCCGGCAGCAGTGCTTCCTCCGGGTCGAATACCGCGGGCATGGGCTGGGCGTCATAGGTGACCAGCCGCGCCGCCCGGTCGGCCGCCTCCTGTGAGACGGCCGCGACCACGGCGATGCAATCGCCCCGGCTCCGTATGGTGTCATATACCATGATAGGCTTCTCATTGTCGCCCACATTTCGGCCCGGTATGTCCCGGGCGGTGTACACACCGGCCACGCCCTCCGCCGCCAGTGCCGCCGCGGTATGCACCGCCAGCAGCTTCCCATGGGGGAGGTCCGCGTGCACTGATTTTGTGTACAGTATACCGTCAAAGGCGAGATCAGCCGCGTATTTCGTCCGCCCGGTCACCTTGTCCCGGGCGTCCACCCGCAGGATGTCCTGTTTGCGCTGTGCCACAGCGGCATACCTCCCCTCTGTGTTTCTTGTTTCCCGTTACGGCAGCAATTCCGCCGCCCAGTCCTCTGCCTGTGCCAGCGCTTGCTGTTCAATATGGGCGGCGGACCGCAGTCCCTGCTGGTCCAGCCCGTCGTAATGCACGCCGCCCACGGCAGCCACGGCACAGCCGGCCACGGCGCTGAGCCGTTCTGCCAGCGCCCGCAGCAAGAATTCGTCCTTGTGCCCGCTGCGATTGAGCACGCTGCTGTCGGCGCTGTCCGCGCCGCTGCCTGTCAGGCTCTGCCGGTGTGTGGCCAGTACGACGCAGCCTACGTGGGCCGCCCCGCCGGTCACGGTCAGCAGCAGGTCGCCGCCCAGCCGTTCCAGCCGGTAGTGTATGGACAGTCCGCCGTCGCTCAGTGTTCGCTCCACCACACGCTCAGCCATTTCCGTTCCACCTGAACCTTTCCCCGCCGTCCAGACCCAGCAGCCGCAGCGTCCGGCTGACTGTCTGATCCACGATGTCGTCCACCGTCTGCGGCCGGCTGTAAAAGGCCGGTACCGGCGGCAGGATAATGCCGCCCATCAGCGTTACCGTCTCCATATTGCGGATGTGGCTCAAATTCAGCGGTGTTTCCCGCGTCAGCAGTATCAGCCGCCGCCGTTCCTTCAGCATCACATCTGCCGCCCGCACCAGCAGGCTGTCGTCATAGCCCATAGCGATGCCCGCCAGGGTCTTCATGCTGCATGGGGCGATGACCATGGCGTCCGCGCAGCTGGAACCGCTGGCCGCCTGTGCGGCCATATTGCGGTTGTCGTATACCCGGTCAGCCAGCGCCTTGACCTGCTCCACGGTGAGATCCGTTTCCAGCCGTATGGTCTCTGCGCCCCAGTCGCTGAGTATCAGCTCTGTCTCCTGTCCCAGCGCCCGCAGTGCCTCCAGCAGCCGGATACCGTATATACAGCCCGTCGCACCGCTGATGCCCACTGCCACCATGTCCATTCCTCCCGTCTGTTTCGTACATTTTGCCCGGCCCGCGGGCGTTACAGTGCCTCTGTGATCCGTATGATCGTCTCCGGCTCTGTGAAGTTGGCAGTGCCGATCTCCACGGCCTTTGCGCCGGCGGCCATGTATTCCTTTACGTCCGCGGCGCACACGATACCGCCGCAGCCCACCACGTCGACAGCGACCTCCTGGGCCACCCGCCATGTCTGGAACACGGACAGAGGCCGTATGGCCGGGCCGGACAGTCCGCCCACCATGCTGCCCAGCCGTGAGCTGCCGTCCGCCTGCAGGGCCATGCCCCAATAGGTGTTGGCGCATACCACCGCCTGCGCCCCGGCGTCCTGTGCCGTCCGCGCCGCATCTACGATGTCTCCGGCGCAGGGCGACAGCTTCGCCCACACCGGCAGCCGTCCGTCTGCGGCGGCGCGGATGCGCTGCGCGCACTGCTCCAGATACGCCTTGCTTCCCAGTGTCCGGTATTCCTCGTAGGCGCAGTGGAGGTTCACCTCCACGCCGGCCACTGCCGGCAGCTCCGCCAATGCGTCCGCCATACGCCGTATTTCCTCCGGTGTGCCGGTGACGCTGGCAATAATGGGCACGTCATAGCCCACCAGTCCCTTGTAAAATACCTGCGTGAATTTCTCATATCCGGGGTTTTGCATCCCCACGCAGTTCAGCAGCCCCGAGGGCGTCTCCCACAGCCGGGGCGCCTCCGCGCCACGCCGGGGGTTGACGGTCATCGTGCGTGTCACCAGCCCGCCCAGACGGTGCAGGTCGATATAGTCCGCATAGGAGGAGCCGAAGCCCATCGTGCCCGCCGCGTTCAGCAGCGGCGAATGCAGCGTCACGCCGCCCACTGTGATGTTATCCATGAAAGATCACCTCACCCATCGGGAATACCGGTCCGTCTACGCAGACTTTTTTGTACAGCACGCCGCCGTCGGCTTTCCGCATGGGGAAGCCGCAGCCGGAGCACGCGCCGATGCCGCAGGCCATGCGTTCCTCCAGAGACACATAGCCCTCCGCGCCGTTTTGTGCGGCCCACTGCTGCACCTTAGCCAGCATGGCCGTCGGCCCGCAGGCGTACACGGCGCCTGCCGTTGTTTCCGGCAGGATATCCGTTACCAGGCGGCCTTCGCTCTCATAGGCGGTGTGTACTGTCCCGTAGGTCCGCAGCGTCTTTCCACACAGGTCATGGGCCGCGTCGCGGCAGCCCAGATACACGGTCACAGCCGATCCTGCATCATGCAGTGCCCGGGCCAGCATACACAGGGGCGCCGCCCCCATGCCGCCGGCTACCAGTATCGCCTGCTCACCCTCCACGGGGAACGGCGTGCCGATGGGGCCCATTACGTCCAGGGCTTGGCCCGCCCGCACGGCGGACAGCAGGTCGGTGCCTGTGCCCACCACCCGATAGAGCAGTGTCAGCGTGCCGCCGATGCTGTCGGCTTCGCAGATGCTGATGGGTCGCCGCAGCAGCGGTGCGGTGCCGCTGCCCACCCGGATAAACACGAATTGTCCCGGCCGGCAGCGCTGTGCGATCACCGGTGCGTGGAGTGTCATTTTATAGTAGCCGTCCAGAATACGGCTGTTTTCCCGTACGGTGGCCATTTCACGAGTCCTGTCAGACATATTCCGCCTCCTGCGGCTTACTTCCGCCGCTTATCCATAAAGTCCCGCAGCATTTCCTCGATATACGGTGCGTCCTGTCCGGGGGTGAACACAGGGGCAAACGCCTCCTTGTCCTCCAGCGGCGCGGTAGCGTCGATGCCCATCTTGGACGACGCACGGGGATACGGCGCGGAGGGGTCCAGCGTGGGGCTGTACATCACCGGCAGTATCATCACATCCCGGTCCGCCTGCATACGGGTGTTGATAGCCCATTCCACCTGCTGCATATCATGTACGTCGATATCCTCGTCCACCACCACACACAGCTTGATGCCGATGTTGGCCGCCAGAAGGGCGGTCATCACATTCCGCGGCTCATAGGGATGGCGCTTCTTGATGGACACCACGCAGTGGTGGCGGCTGGTGCCGCCGGAGGTCAGGCAGATGTCGTGGATGTCCGGGCAGATCTTGTACGCCTCGCGGTAAGCCAGCGCTGTGGCCGCCAGATCCATCATCCAGTGGTTTTCCGTCATGGGCATACCGGTATAGGCATTCTGGAAAATGGCGTCCTTCCGCATGGTGATTGCGGTGATCTCCACCACCGGGGCTTTGCGTACCTCGCTGTACGTGCCGGGATACTCACCGAAGGGGCCGTCGTCCTCCCGCAGACCGGGCAGGGTGCGTCCCTCGATAACGATCTCCGCGGTGGCAGGCACCTCTACGTCGATGGTCTTGCACTTGACCATCTTCACCGCCTCGCCCCGCAGGCCGCCGGCCATGCCCATCTCATCGGTGCCCAGTGCCGGCCGGCACTGTGACGCGATGGCGATGATGGGGTCGCCGCCGATGACTGTGGCGATCTCCGTGCCCTTTCCGTTGTCCTCGTTGCGTTCGATAATGGTACCCAGATGCCGTCCCTTGGGGGCAAAGCAGGTCATGTGGTTCTTGTCCAACAGCAGCATCCGGTGCATGGAGGAGTTCCGCACACCGGTGATGGGGTCGTTGGCCATCTGCACGCCGGCGGTGATATACGGCCCCAGGTCCTTCTCGAAGTTCGTCAGGATGGGCAGCTTGTACAGGTCCACCGCGTCGCCGGTCAGCACCACCTCGTGCACGGGAGCCTCGTCGTCACCCACCGTTACCGGCGGGATAAACTTGTTCTCGTGAGCCACGTATTCCTTAATAACGCTCTTTGTATCGTCGCCCAGACCCAGTGCCAGACGCACTCTCTCGCGGGTGCCGTACAGGCCGGACAGCACCGGCATATCATAGCCCTCCACATTGGTGAAGAGCAGCGCCGGACCACCCATGTCCGATGCCTTGCGCGTAAAGGCGCATATCTCGTGTACCGGGCTGACCTTCTTGTCAATGACCATCAGGTCGCCCCGCTTCTTCAGCTCCTCCAGAAATTCCCGCATATCGTTGTAATGTGCCATATGACTGTCGCTCCTTCCGTTCTGTCTGTGGCTATCGCGCCGTCCGTCGTCTGCGGGCCGCGCTGTTGCGTATGATGTTGTCCACGGTGTTTCGCCCCTGCTGGCATGGATGAGGGAGACTGTGTCCACCGACTGTGTACAGTATACATTACAGTGTACACCACGATTTTTTCCCGCGCCAGGGGAGGGGAGAGGCGGCGGAACACCAGCCGCCGCAAAAATGATGTTACAGTTTACATGTCGGCCCGAGCCAAGTCAATAACCGGGCCATAGCGGTTTCACATCACTGCTATTTGTTGAAATAATACATTTCACAATAAGAACGTTAATGTGTCATGTATACGACGCTATTGTCTAAGGAAAGGCAATGCTTTGGACAGGCCGCCGCACACAGGCCGCATTCCCGGCACCGCCGGTCGGATACCCGCCACTGCTTGGTCTGCCGGTCCACGGACAGCGCGCCATAGGGGCATTTCTTCGCGCACAGGCCGCAGAATACGCAGCCCTCCGTGGTGTGCAGCCGCCGTATGCCGCCCTCTGCCTTTACGGGGCGGTAGGGCAGATCATGGATGTCCAGTCCCGTGGCATCGCATACCGCATTGATGATGGCCGGTGCGCTGGGCACCACCGCGCACTCCGAAATGCTCTTGGCGCCGTAGGGCCCGGTAGGTTCGCCCTCTTCGATAAAATCCGTCTGCAAACGGGGCATTTCCGTGGCCCGGAAGGGCCGGTAACTGTGCAGGCTGCTGTCTCGCAGCTGTCCTGCCGCGTCAAAGGCCAGTTCCTCCCGGAGCGCGTAGCCCAGACCCATCTGTATGCCGCCCTCCAGCTGTCCCTCGATGCCCATCCGGTTCATCACCCGTCCCACATCATGTACCGCGATGTAGTCCGTCACCGTCACCGCGCCGGTGGCCTTTTCCACCTTTACCCGCGCCATATGTACGCCGTAGGACCCAGGGGTGTGTGCCGATGCGTGGGTGGCCACACCGAATATCTCATGCTTTTGTACGCTCTGGGCGTAGTTCATTACCTCCGCCAGCGAGGCGCTGCTGCCCTCCGGCAGCCACGCCCGTCCGTCGTGCAGAGAGATGTCCTCCGCCTGGCCGCCCAACAGTCCGGCGGCGGCGCACCGCAGCTGTGCCGCCGCGTCCTCCGCGGCCTTCTGCACCGCGCCGCAGCTGACATACACGCCCCGACTGGAAAAGTCGCCCAGGTTCCACCCGCACACATCCGTGTCCGAGGCTACGCAGGCCACCTGTTCCGGCGGGATTCCCAGCGTCTCCGCCACGACCTGTATCTGCACCATCAGCTGTCCGTTGCCCATATCGTGGGTGCCGGAGTGCAGCACACAGGTGCCGTCATCGTTCATCTTGACCACCATGCAGTTCTGGTCGATCTGCGAGCCGAAGGCCCCGCTGCCGTGCAGTCCCATGGCCCAGCCCTCGCCGATGAGGTACTTTCCGTCCTCATCATCCATGTCCGGCCAGTTCTGCCGCAGTGCCATGGCCCGGCGCACGCAGTCCTTGGGCCGGGGGTTGCCGATGGGGTGCCCCGCGAACAGGTCGCTGTCCTCCGGATCCACCAGATTTTTCATCTGCAGCTCCGTGTAGTTCATCCCAAGCGCGCCGGCGATCTTATACAACTGCCGTTCCATGGCAAAGAATACCTGCGGCGAGCCGTAGCCCCGCATGGCCCCCGCCACCGGCGTGTTGGTATATACGGGTATGCCCACAAAGCGCATATTCGGTGTTTTGTAGCCCTTGAATACCTTGGCGCTCATGGCGCCGATCACGTTCCCTGCGCTGGAGGCATATGCTCCGGTGTTGGTGATGGCCGTGATCTCCTGTGCCACGATGGTGCCGTCGTTTTTCACGCCGGTCTTCACCGTGATGACGCTGGCGTGCCGCACCCGGGTGGATACCATGCACTCCCGCCGTGTGGCGGTGAATTTCACCGGCCTGCGGCACAGCATCGCCAGCGCTGCGGGGATCAGCTCCACCGAGGACTCCATTTTTCCGCCGAATGCGCCGCCCATGGTGGGGCTTACCACCCGCACCTTGCTCAGCGGCAGGCCGAATATCCGGCTCAATACGATCCGCTCGCCAAAGGTGTTCTGATACGGTGCGGTGACGGTCAGCCGTCCCTGCGCGTCCACCTCCGCGATGGCGGTGTGGGGCTCGATGGCACAGTGGTGTACCGCCGGCGTGCGGTAGGTGTCTTCAAACACCCGGTCCGCCTCCTGAAAACCCTTCGCCACGTCTCCCGTGTTTTTCTCGATCCGCAGCGCGATGTTGCTGCTGCCGTGCAGGGGATAGGCGTCCTCCCGCATGGCCTCCAGCGGATCCGTCACCACCGGCAGCGGCTCGTATTCTACCTCGATCAGATCGATGGCCGCCTGGGCGATATCCTCTGTCTCTGCCGCCACCGCCGCCACCCGGTCGCCCACAAAGCGCACCGTGTCGTCAAAAATGCGCTCCGTCTCGATAGGCGCCGGCGCCTGCATATAAAACCGCGTGGTGCTGTTGAACCGCGTCTGCGGTGTGTTCTGATAGGTAGCCACTGCCCACACGCCGGGCAGCGCCTCCGCCGCTGTGGTGTCGATGCGCTTGATCCGCGCGTGAGCCACCGGTGAGAAAAGCGCCTTGGCGTACAGCATCCGCGGCATGGTCATGTCGTCCACATACAGCAGTTCCCCTGTTGCCTTGGCCGCCGCGTCCTGCACCGGGTAGCTCTTTCCGATGTACGTCAGCTCCTTCACCGGTCCTGCGCCTCCAGCCGCCGCGCCGCCTCCCGGACGGCCTCCTCGATCTTGTAGTAGCCGGTACAGCGGCACAGATTCGGTGCCAGCGCCTCCCGTATCTCCTCGTCACTGGGGTGCAGTGTCTTGTCCAGCAGTGCCTTGGCGCTCATCACCATTCCCGGCGTGCAGAAGCCGCACTGGACGGCTCCGCAGTCGATAAACGCCTGCTGTATGGGGTGCAGCTGTCCGTTCCGGCTCAGCCCCTCTATGGTCTCCACCCGATGTCCCGCCGCATCCTTAATAGGCACCTTGCAGGCGTTCACCGCCGTGCCGTCCAGTATCACGCGGCAGGCGCCGCAGTCGCCGGAGGAGCATCCGTTTTTCGCGCCGGTCAGGCCCAGCGTCTCCCGCAGTACCCGCAGCAGCGTCCACTGGGGCGGCACGCATACCGTGCGGAGCACGCCGTTTATATATAATGAGAAGTTCTCCATGTGCCGTCCTCCGCTTCTGCCGCCCGGCGTTATCCGCCCATGTCCGAACCGGCTGTATCTGTCTGCCCCGGCATACTGTGTCCCGGGCAGGGGCCGCCGCTCATGGTATACAGCGCAGACGGTGTTTCTGCGTGTGTTCTAATTGGATACTGTATACAGTATTCTTTGCGTACATATTTTACTCGCATTTCACCTCGCCGTCAATAGAAGTGCAGCATTTCTGCCCTTAGCACAAAAATAAACCCCACTTTTTTGACAATTATGACAAATCATCCCCGCCCCACCCGCAGCCCTCAAGCCTTTCCCTCGAGGGGTTCGCGGTGTTGAAAGACACGCCGGTGGCCTGTCAGACCCGCGAACCGACCCGCAGGGAGACAGGTGCCCCGAGGGGGCGGATGAGGTGTAGCCGCGCGGCGGCGAAACACCCCCAATTCCCATTTTCTGTCAAATTCTCCCGTTTTCCATTCCCGGTAACAGAAAAAATGTGTAAAATTTCTATAAAGAGGCTGGACAAATTATGCAGCCGTGCTATAATCTGACTATCCGCAGGAGTACTCCTGCTTTGGCGTTTTAAGCTTGTTAAAACGAAGCACCCTGCGGAAATCTAAAAAACCCGGGGTAAGGAAAATGAAAAAGATATTGGCAACCATTTTGGCGCTGGTCATGGCGCTGGGACTCTGCACAAGCGCCTGGGCGACAGGAGAAGCCGGTACAGGTGAAGGCACGGGTGCGACAACCGCAAGCACAGAAACCGGCGGTACAGGCGCAAACGGCACCGAGGGCGGCAAAACCGGCGGTGAAAGCGGCAGCGAAGGTACAAGCGGCGAAACCGGCACGACATATGTTGCACAGATCGGCGAGACGAAATACATGACGCTGCAGGCGGCTGTCGACGCGGCAAAGAACAAGGTGGTCAAGTTGATTGCCAATACCAATGAAAATGTTACTATTTCCCAATACAACGTGACTATTGACCTCAATGGCTTCACTCTTAACGGTGGAACTGAGGAGGGCAAGCCTGCGCTGACCGTTACGAACAGAGTCACTGTTCAGGACAGCAGCACAGCGCAGACCGGTACCATCAAGCGTGAGGATACCGCTGAGAATTCCGGCGTGTCTTCCCATTACGTCATTGATGTTCAGGGTAAAAACGGCTTCCTGCTCTTTAAGAGCGGCACCGTCACGAATGGCAGTGGCGCCGGCGGCACAAACGGTGCGTCCCTTGTCCGCATCGGCACCGACGACCAACCGACATGGAAGCCGCAGCTGACCATCGAGGGCGGCACGTTTAGTCAGGACAACTTCATTGTCCTCAAGGTTGGCGGTTACGGCGTGCTCTATGTGAAGGGCGGCACGATCAATTCCAAGAACAGCTACGCGGTTGAAAACTGGAGCTTCGCTGTCATCAAGGATCAAGCGGTCGTAAACGGCAAGGTGTCCTCTTGGACCTACCAAAATAGTTTGAAGAAGAACGAGCTCGAGATCAGAGGCGGCACGGTCAACGGCGACGTTGAAGCCATCAGCTATGACGGCGTGGCTGGCAAGCGGGCACTCGTTTCCATCAGCGGTGGTACGGTCAACGGCACACTCATAACGGGTATCTATGGTAGTGCGACCGAGCCCAGTAAAGATATAGCCACCATCGAGATTACGAGCGGTACGTTTAAGAACGACCCGACCAAGTATGTGGTTGAGGACTCGGCAGTTACGAAGAACGAAGATAACACTTTCGGCGTAGCGAAGGCATACCTCGCCGAGGTCGGCGACACCTCCTACTACACCATGGACGAGGCGTTCAAGGCGCAGACTGCCAGCGGCAAGCCGATCGTCCTTCTGCGCGACTACACCACCGGCTCGACCTTTAACTCCGGCAGCATCAACCGAACGGTCGATCTGAATGGTCACACCTGGACCTGCACCGGCACGGATGCGAACAGCGCGGCGTTTGAGATCAACTACGCCAATGCATCCCTGACGGTGAAGAACGGCAAGATCGTCAGCTCGCAGCTCGTGGGTCTGATTCCGTCGGCAAGTGGCGGCACGATCACCTATGACAACTCGAGCCTCACGTTCGAGGGTGTTGAAATGAGCACGACCGCCACGAGCGGCATCGAGACCAACGGCAACAACACGAACGACAGCGTCACGCTGAAAAACAGCACGCTGAACGTTCCCAACGGCTTCGGCATCTACTTCCCGAGCAGCGGCACGCTGACCATCGACAATTCCACCATCAACGCCAAGACCATGGGCGTGCAGGTCTGCGCCGGCAGCCTGAACATCAGCGGCGACCAGACGGCCATCACCGTCACCGGCGATGCGGTGCCCAAGACCGAGAACGACGGCGCCATTCAGGACGGCGCGGCTATCTCCGTAGTGGACCGGGCCGGCTATAAAGGCCTTGACAAGGTTGAGGTAAAGAACGGCAGCTTTACCGCGAAGAACGGCAAGGCACTGAAAGCGTATGCGTTCAACAATACCAACAAGAAGGAAGAAGAGTTCGACAACACCGATAAAAAGCCCACCGTCACCGGCGGCACTTTCTCTGATGATGTCAGTAGCTACGTGCCCGACAACATCCCCGTTGCCACTGCCGAGAAAAAAGCCGGGGGCGCAACCTTCGTTGTCGGCAGTAAGCTTATTGCTGATGCTGCCAACAGTGGCGATACTGTCACCATTATCAAGGGCGGCGCGGTCAGCGGCGTGAACGAGGGCGTTACCATCATAGTCGATAAAAATGTCGATGGCGTGACCATCAATAACACACCTGTCGGAGAGAATCAGTCCTACACCGTCCCCACTACCCCCACCCCCTCCACCGGCGGCTACTATTACTACCCCTCCACCCCCGGCATCACCGCTGAGCTGAACGGCACCAACAAGTCCGCTACAGACTATCCCGGCGGCGACTACGGCCTGGTGTTCCGTTCCACCGCGGCGTTCAGCACCTTCCAGGGTGTCCAGGTGGACGGCAAGACCCTTGCCAAGTCCAACTACACCGCTGAAGAGGGCTCCACCGTGGTGTACCTGAAGGCCGCGTACCTCAAGACACTGGCGGCGGGCAAGCACACCATCACCATCCTGTCCACGGCGGGCAACACCAGCATGGACTTTACCATCGGCGGCAAGAGCAGCAGCCCCCAGACCTTCGACGCGGGCATCGGCATCTACGCCGTCACCGCTGTTCTGTCCGTCACCGGCATGGCGTGGACCGCTAAAAAGCGTCACTGAGAGCAAAAAAAGAAAGCCCGAAAGGGCTTTCTTTTTTTTGCCGCGCATCTGAAAACCCCTTGCAAAAGGGAAAGGAATATGTTACCATGTACTTTGTATACAGTATCCCATACACATGTAAGAGAGACTGCACTGCGCCCAAGCCCCGGCAGGAGAGGGAAAATCAGCAGAATTTGCCGGTTTTGCTTGCTTTTTCCCGCAGCAGCGGGTATAGTGTGTATAGAACCGCCTGCTGCGGTACAAAAAGAAGGGGGCATAGAGAGATGACAGCCTTCACACCGGTGGACCCCGCCAACCCTCAGCGCGAGACGATATATACCCAGCTGAAAAACGCCATCATCAACGGCGATATCGCGCCGGATGAGCGCATTGTTGAAACAAAATACGCCGATATTTTCCGCGTCAGCCGCACCCCCGTGCGCGAAGCCATCCGTATGCTGGAGCGTGAGGGGCTGGTGGTCTACGAGCCCCGTAAGGGCGCCGTGGCCCGGCCCAGGCTGACCCGTGCCGAGGTGGACGAGGTCTATACCATCCGTTCCGCCCTGCAGCTGCTCAGCGTGGATGCTGTGGTGCGGAACATCACCGACGCGCAGCTGGACGCCATGGAGGCCGACAACCGCGGCTGTGCCGAGGCGCTGGACAAGCATGACGTCGGTGCGTATTTTCGCCACCTGGACGAATTCAACGGCCTGTTGACCCAGAGCAGCAATATGCCCCTGCTTATCAAGCTCCTGGACCAGATCGAAAGCTACAGCGCCACCACGTCGTTTCAGAACCCGGAGCACGCCCGCTTCCGCGAGAGTGTGCTGTCCGATGACGAACGCCGCCGCCGTGCGTTGGCGGAGCACGAGGAGATCGTGGCGTCCCTGCGGGCCCGTGATGCGGATCGCCTCCGTCGGGTGCTCACCGCCCATACCGCTAACGTTCACGAGGCCGCACTCCAGCGCTACGGCAAGGAGGACTGACGCACAGACCCCATCTGCATGACGGATATGTACCATTTGCATGGCGGATATGTATCGCCCGCATGACGGATATGTACCATCTGCATAGCGGGTATGTACCGTCTGTATGACGGAATGTACCGCCTGCACGAGACCCCTGTGACCTGTCATGGGGGCTTCTCTTGAAGACTAAGTGTATACAGTATACATATCGGAGGAGGCACTTATGGACTGGGACAGAGTCATCTACAACGGCACGGTGGTCAACGATGACGGTATGCAGCGTGCCGATATCTACATCCGTGACGGCCGGGTCGCCGCTGTCACGTCCGAGCGCCTGCCCGGCACCGTCGGCGAAACTACCGACGCTTCTGGCCGCTATATCCTGCCCGGCCTGATCGAGACCCACGTTCACTCCCGCGACGGCCGTCTGGCCACAGGTGAGAAGGAGGACTTCCGTTCCTCCACCGCGGCGGCTGCCGCCACCGGTATTACCACCGTGTTCGAAATGCCCAACTGCACCCCTACCATTCACTCGGCGGAGTCTCTCCGCGATCTTGTCTCGGTCATCCAGCCCAAGGCCCATGCGGATTTCTGCGTTTGGGGCCTGGCTTTGGGCGATGCCAATCTTGCCAGCCTGCCCGCTTTGGCGGAGGCCGGCTGCGTGGCCTTCAAATTCTTCTGGGGCTACGCGGTGGACCACCGGGACAACAGCCTGATCTACAACTACCGTGAGGGCATGGACAACGTCCTCCCGCCCCCGGACGACGGCCAGATCTATCGCCTGTTCCGCGCCGTGAAGGCCACCGGCAAACGCCTGGGCATCCACGCAGAGAATTTCTCCATTGTTCGGGCCCTGACGCAGGAGGCCCTTGCCGCCGGCGCGCAGGACTACGCCGCATTGCTGCGTACCCGCCCCGTCAGCTGCGAGACCTCCATTATCGACACCGCCATCGACATGGCCAAGGAGCTCTCCATGCCCCTGCACGTCCTCCATGTGGGTGTAGGCGACGGCGTGGAGCACCTCCGCCGCGCCAAGGCCGACGGCGTGGATGTCACCGCCGAGACCTGTACCCATTACCTGACCTTCACCGACCGCGACGCCCGCCGCTGCGGTGCGGTGATGAAGACTTACCCTCTCATCCGTACCGCCGCAGATCGCCAGGCAGTCTGGCAGGGCCTTGCGGATGGTACCCTGGACTGGGTCTGCTCAGATCACGCGCCCCACACCTGCGAGGAAAAGCACCGTTCCTTCTGGGATGCCCCCGCCGGAATCAGCGGTATCGAGGGTCTTTCTCCTGTGCTGCTCACCGCTGTCCACCGCGGCCTGCTGACGCTGCCCCGCGTGGCGGCGATCACCTCCGCCAATGCGGCCCGTACCTTCGGCCTCTATCCCCGCAAGGGCGTTATTCGCCCCGGAGCCGATGCCGACTTGGCCATTGTGGATATGTCCGCGGCCTACACCTTCCGTCAGGAGAAGATGTACTCTAAAGCCAAATGGTCCCCCTATGACGGTATGTCCTTCCAGGGCCGGGTGGTCGAGACCATCCTCCGCGGCCGCACCACTATGCGTGACGGTCAGGTCCTGCCCGACTGCTTCGGCCAGTTCCTGCCGGTCTGCACCAAATAGCTTGTTTTCTCCCTTTACTCCTTTTCCTCCCCCTTGCACCGAACGGCTCCCAGGCACGCACCTGGGAGCCGTTCGGCTTGTTCCGTATAAAAGGGACCACTGTATGGTGGCCCCTTTTGCTGTTTGGCAGCCACCTTATTGGTTTGGAATGTTTGGCACAAAGCGTTGCGGGTAACAGGGAATTCCGAAATGTCTACTGGGAAAAACAACAAAAGTTTTTCGCCGTGTTTAGGCAACTCTACAGAAATAGAGCCATGCCGGCCCTTTTCCGTTGACAGATCACAAAAGAGATGGTATTTTGAAACTGTGCTCGAGCACAGTCAATTCGTGCTCGAGCACAAATGACACATCGCCAAGGGCGATACAAATTTCGGAGAGGAGAAGCGGACGCGTGACCATCAAGCAGATCGCTGAAAAAGCGGGCACCAGCCGCGGCACCGTCGACCGGGTACTCAATGGCCGCGGCAACGTAAATCCCGAGCTGGCCAAGCGTATATTGGACATTGCCGAGCGTGAGCGCTACCAGCCCAACCAGCTGGCCCAGGCGCTTATTCGCTCCCGTCAGCGCACCCACATCGGCATGGTCATACCCTCCGTCGGCAATCCCTTTTTTGACGAGGTGCTCCGCGGCGCACAGAGCCGCGCCAGAAAACTCTCCAGCTACGGCACCACCCTTACCATCCGCGAGATCAAGGGCTACGACGCCGCCACGCAGCTGCAGGCCATGCGCCGGCTGGTGGCCGAGGGCGTGGACGCGCTGGCGGTCATGCCGCTGGATGTGCCCGAGGTCGCGGAGTACCTGCAGTCACTGCCCATACCGGTGGTCACAGTCAACACCGATATCGATGTCGACCGTGTGGCCTTTATTGGCTGCGACTACTATAACAGCGGCATGATCACCGGAGATCTGGTGCAGCTCATGCTCAATGGCCGGGGCCGCGTGGCGTCTGTTATCGGCAGCACCAATGTCCGCGGCCATATGGACCGCGTGCGCGGTCTGCGGACCGCACTGGAGGGCACGCCGGAGATCACGGTGGACGCCGTGCTGGAAAATCAGGACGACGACGATGTCTCCTATCAGGTGCTGCGGGCCTATCTGGCGGACCACACGCCGGACATGGTGTGCTTTGCCGCCGCCGGTATCGACGGCGGTATGCGGGCCATCCTGGAAAGCGGAAAGAATATCCGCGTGCTGGCGGTGGACGGGACGGAGACCGTGCTGCGATATATGGAGGAAGGGCGCATCGCCGCCACTGTGACCCAGGAGCCCTTCGCCCAGGGAGACGAGGCAGTGCGTGTGCTGTTCGACTATATCCACACCGGACGGCGGCCCGCCGCCGGCGTGGTGTATACCCACAACCGTGTGCGTGTGCGGCACTCGCAGTAAGTTTGTGATCCGATCGGCACAGGCCGATGATGATTTAACTTTTTAACAGGAGGAATGTATCATGGGAAACAGACCGGTAACTCTTTGCACCTGCCAGTGGGCGGACCTGCCCTTCGATGAACTGTGTGCGCTGGCGTCCAAGATGGGCTATGACGGCCTGGAGGTCGCCTGCTGGGGCAACGGCATCGACATTGATCGTGCATACAGCGATGACAGCTACGTGGCCTGGATCAAGGAGACCCTGGCGAAGAACAACCTGATCTGCAAGGCCCTGGCCTGCCACATCATCGGCCAGTGTGTGGGCGACGCTCCCGATCCCCGGCTGAACAACTTTGCTCCCGCGGCGCTGGCCGACAAGCCGGAGGAGATCCGCGCCTGGGCGATCGACACCATGAAGAAGGCCCCCGTGGTGGCCAAGAAGCTGGGCTGCTATGTGGTCACGGGCTTCACCGGCTCTCCCATCTGGAAGTGGCTGTATTCCTTCCCCCAGACCACCGAGGAGATGATCGAGAACGGCTACGACGAGATCGTGCGCCTGTGGTCCCCTATCCTGGATGAGTTCAAGGCCAACGGCATCAAGTTCGCCCTGGAGGTCCATCCCGGCGAGATCGCTTTCGACTACTACTCCACCGAGAAGCTGCTGAAGAAGTTTGCCGACCGCCCCGAGTTCGGCCTGAACTTCGACCCCAGCCACCTGCTGTGGCAGGGTGTGACGCCCCATCTGTTCCTGCGCGACTTTATGGACCGCGTGTACCACGTCCATATGAAGGATGCGGCGGTGACTCTGGATGGCCGCAGCGGTCTGCTGGGCTCCCACATCGATTTCGGAGACCTGCGCCGCGGCTGGAACTTCCGCTCCCTGGGTCATGGTGACGTGAACTTCGAGGAGATCATCCGCGTGCTGAACGCCGCCGGTTACGACGGTCCTCTGTCCGTGGAATGGGAGGACAGCGGTATGGACCGTATCGAGGGCGCTACCGAGGCGGCCGCTTTCGTGAAGAAGGTGGACTTCAAGAAGTCCGATGTGAAGTTTGACGACGCTATCGCCAACTGAAACGCGACAAGGAGGACAATATGGGTATTCAGATCCGTTACGGCATGGTCGGTGGACACATGAACGCCTTTATCGGCGAGGTGCATCGCAAAGCCATCGCCTTTGACCCCCGCGCACAGCTGGTGGCGGGCTGCTTCTCCACCAATGCGGAGAAGAACCGTGAGACTGGCGAGACCTACTCCCTGGACATGAGCCGCGTGTACCCCAGCTATGAGGCCATGGCCGAGGCGGAGAGCAAGCGCCCCGACGGTATCGATTTCGTCAGCATCACGACCCCGAACAACACCCACTACGACGTGGCCAAGTGCTTCCTGCAGCACGGCATCCATGTGGTATGCGAAAAGCCTCTGTGCTTTACCGTGGAACAGGCGCAGGAGCTGGTGGCCCTGGCCAAGGAGAAAAACCTGGTTTTCGGCGTCACCTATACCTATTCCGGCTACACCATGATGAAGGTGGCCCGCGAGATGATCGCCGAGGGCAAGATCGGCAAGATCGCCGCCGTCAATGCGGAGTATGTCCAGGAGTGGCTCATCGATGAGCTGGGCGTCCCCGGCGAGGGCACCACCAAGCTGTCCGTCTGGCGCGCCGATCCGGCGGTGTCCGGTATCTCCAACTGTGTGGGCGACATCGGCACCCACATCGAGAACTCCGTCCACTACCTGACCGGCCTGAACATCAAGCGTCTGGCCGCCACCGTGAACCGTTACGGCAAGGAGCTGGACCTGAACGCCAATATGCTCGTCGAGTACGAAAACGGTGTCAACGGCGCGTACTGGTGCTCTCAGATCGCGGCGGGCAAGCTCAATGGCCTGACCATCCGCATCTACGGCAGCGAGGGCGCACTGGAGTGGGAGCAGCACTATCCCGATTATCTGAAGTACACCCCCAAGGGCAAGCCCACGGAGACCCTGTCCCGCGGTACCGGTTATATCACCGAGAAGGCCGGCGCGTACAGCCGCATCCCCTCCGGCCATCCCGAGGGACTGATCGTCGCCTTTGCCAACATCTACAAGAACATCATCAGCGCCATTCTGGCGGTGAAGGCGGGCGGTACGGCCAACGACGGCTCTTTCGACTATCCCACCGTCACCGACGGCCTCAACGGCGTGAAGTTCGTTCACGCGGTCATCGACTCCGCAGCCAAGGACTCTGCCTGGGTGGAGCTGTAAGAACACGTTATAGGCGGACTTTGTCCGTATCTATAAAAAATTTTTAGGAGGAAACAACCATGAAGAAAGTACTGGCACTGATCCTTGCGCTGGTCATGGCCCTGTCTCTTGTCGCCTGCGGCGAGAAGAAGGACGATGACGCCAACAAGGACAACGATGCTGCCACGGGTAATCGCATCGCGATCCTGGTCCCCAATGCCGACCACGGCTGGACCGGCGCTGTGATGACCTATGCGCAGGAGAAGGCGCAGGAGCTGAATGACGCCGGCAAGTATGCCGCCACCGTCATCACCTCTTCCGACGCCGCCAACCAGATCCAGCAGGTGGAGGACCTGATCGAGAACAAGACCGCTGACTATGTGGTCATTCTGCCTCAGGACAACACCCTGGAGAACACCATGGCCAAGCTGGCCACCAGCGGCATCCCCTATGTGATGTTCGACCGTATCATCGACTCCGCTGCTTCCACTGCTGTTGCCTGCGTCAAGGGCGATAACAACGGCATCGGCGCCGAGACCGCCAAGCGCTTCATCGCCGACGGCATGAAGGCTGGCGACAAGGTCCTCATCATGCCCGGTGACAACTCTTCCGTTCCCACCATGCGTAACGACGGCTTCTTCAGCGTGCTGAAGGAAAATGGCTGGACCGAGGAGCAGATCGCTGCCATCCAGTCCACCGACTACACCGGCTGGAGCCGCAGCAAGGGCAAGGAGCTGTTTATCAACTGGCTGGATGCCAGCACGGTTGAGGACATCACCGCCACCAAGTGGATCTTCACCCACGACGACGAGATCGCCATGGGCATCCTGGAGGCGCTGAAGAGCTCCGAGATCGACGCCGAGAAGAAGGACGCCTTCCTGAACGCCGGTGTGCATCTGGGCACCTCCTCCGGTCTGAACGAGATCTACTCCGTGTTGAAGGGCATCCATCAGAAGGATTACACCGCTGAGGTTGCCAAGCTGGCCGATCTGTTCTCCGTTACTTACGATCCCGCGATGATCAAGGCTGCCGTGGATGACATGGTCACCCACATCGAGGGCGGTACCGTCACCCAGGATCACGTCATCGCCGTGTCCGTGGTGGATGCTACCAACGTCAACGACTTCCAGGGCTTCGGTGACGCTGTCTCCAAGTAAGTAAAGTCGTTTCCGAGGGCTTCGCGGGCGCTTCGGCGCCCGCGGGGCACCTCCCCCTTCGCAGAAGGGATCTTATCAAACAGCAAAGAGAGGCGTGCGGCATGGAATTGCTGAAAATGACCAATATCACCAAATCATTCTCCGGTGTGGAAGTGCTTTCGCACGTTGATTTTTCCGTGGAGCGCGGGGAAGTACACGCGCTGCTGGGAGAGAACGGCGCCGGTAAGTCCACATTGATGAACATCCTGGCGGGTGTGCATCAGCGGGATGAGGGCGAGATCGAGTTTGACGGAGAGCAAATGCACGACATTTCCGTCAAGCGGACAGAACAGGCAGGTATCGCCTTTGTACACCAGGAGTTGAACCTGTTTAACGATCTGAAGGTGTACGAGAACATTTTTCTTCGCAAAGAACTGCTGACCAAGCTGGGCACGCTGGATAAGCGGGCCATGCTGGAGCAGACGCGTCAGCTGATGAGCGACCTGGGCGTGGATATCGACCCCAACGCCCTGGTAGACGAGCTGGAGACCAGCAAAAAGCAGCTGCTGGAGATCGCAAAGGCACTTCACGCCAATGCGAAGCTCTTTATTCTGGACGAGCCGACCACCGCGCTGAACAACGCGGAGATTGAGCACCTGTTCAGTATCGTGCGGCGATTGAAGGAGCAGGGTAAGTCCTTCATCTTCATCTCCCACAAAATGAACGAGATATTTACCATCGCGGACCGCTACACGGTCCTGCGGAATGGATGCTTTATTCAGTCCGGCAATATTGCCGACACTACGCCGGAGGCCGTCACCCGCCTGATGGTGGGCAGCAGCTACTCCGAGGCTTCGGTGTACCAGCCCCGCCAGCTGGGCGATGTGGCACTGAAGCTGGAGCACCTCAGCGGCGAAGGGTTCGAGAACGTGGATCTGGAGGTGCGTAAGGGCGAGATCATCGGCCTGACAGGCCTGAAGGGTGCCGGCGTCAGCGAGATGATGCAGGCGATTTTCGGCGCGATTCCCATCGCTTCGGGCACGGTGTACGTCAACGGCGAGCCGCTGCGCCATGGCGGCATACATAACGCCATGTGCCACAGGATCGGCATGATCCCCGCCAACCGCAAGGAGAACTCCGTCATCCCGGATTTCACGCTGCTGGAGAACAACTACATCTCCGAGCACACGCTTTCTGCCAATCACCAGCTGATCCGCGGGCGGAAAGAGGTGGCGCAGTACAACAGGATGCGGGATATGCTGAACATCAAGGCCAACAGCCATGACGACCTGATCCTGTCACTGTCCGGCGGCAACCAGCAGAAGGTGATCCTGGGCCGGTGGCTCACCACCGAGGCGGACATCCTTATCATGGATAACCCCACCCAGGGTATCGATGTGGGCGCCAAGGCGGAGATCTACAAGCTGATCCTGGAGCTGGCCGAGAAGGGCAAGACCATCTTGGTCAACACCCTGGAGATACCGGAGATACAGAAGATCGCGGATCGCTGTGTGGTGTTCTACCACGGGCATATCCAGACGATCCTGCCCCGTGAGGAGATCACGGAGGAGAGAGTCATGCTGTATGCGACCAATGTGATACACGCAACGGAGGGAGAGGTAAACGTATGAGTCAGAACACGGAACTGAAGGCCCAGACCAAAAAACCGGGGCTGAACAAGAAGGGCATTGCCGCCTGGATCAATAATTACAGCTTTATCCTCATCGCACTGGCGATCTTCATCGCCTATCTGTTTATTAACCACGGCGCGACCACCTGGAGTGGCGTGATGAACATCCTGCGGCACTCCGCTGTGGTGGGCATCATGGCCTTCGGCATGGGCCTGGTCATCATCACCGGCGGCATTGACCTGTCCGTGGGCTCCATGCTGGCGCTGGTGGGCAGCTTCTCCGTGGTGGTGTTCAATGCCACGGACAGCGTGTTCCTCACATTGCTGTTCGCCCTGGTGGCCGGCGGCTTGTGCGGCCTGTTCAACGGTGTGCTCATCGGCCTGGTGAAAATGCCCGCGTTCATCGTGACGCTTGCCACCATGCTGATCTTCCGTTCGGTGGCTCAGTACTATCTGCGGACTACCGGGTCCTCCATCTTCAATATGACCGGTACCCTGGACCACTATGCCAGCTTCTACGGCTTCGGCCAGCTGAAGATCGCCACCGTTCCCGTGGTGGGCATCGTGCTGCTGGTGGTCACGGTCATCATGGTGTTCATATCCACCTGCACCAAGTTCGGCAAGACCGTCTATGCCCTGGGCAGCAATGAACGCGCTGCCGCCCTGGCCGGAATCAACGTCAACCGCACCCGTGTGGCGGTCTATGTCATTACCGGCATACTCACCGGCCTGAGCGCTTTCCTGTGGCTGGCTATGAACGGCTCCGTCGACCCGGCCACCCTGGGTAAGAGCAACGAGATGTACGCCATCGCCGCGGTGGTCATCGGCGGTATCAGTATGAGCGGCGGCAAGGGCAAGCTGCTGGGCGTTCTGTTCGGCGCCATGAGCTATACCATCATCGACAAGATCATCGCCTCCCTGCAGGTGGACGCTCTGATCAACGATACCATCAAGGGCTCGATTTTGCTGGTGGCCGTTATCATCCAGCTGGTGGTGCCCATGATCCGTTCCCGCGTAAAAACGAAACATACTTCGGAGGTGTAATAACATGAAAAAGTACGCTGATGTGAGTAAGGTCGTCTACGATCCCAAGGGGACCGACCCCTTTACCTTCCGTTGGTATGACCCGGACGAGGTCATCGCCGGCAAGAAGATGCGTGAGCATCTGAAGTTCGCGTTGAGCTATTGGCATACCATCGACGCCGAGGGCGTGGATATGTTCGGCTCCGGTACCATGGATAAGTCCATGGGCCAGACGGACCCCATGGCCAAGTTCCGCGCCAAGGCGGACTTCGCCTTCGAGCTGATGGAAAAGCTGAACATCGACTACTACTGCTTCCATGACGTGGACATCGCCCCGGAGGGCGCTACCCTGGCCGAGAGCATCGCCAACTTCCGCGTGATGGTGGATTATCTGTATGAGCTGCAGAAGAAGACCGGCAAGAAGTGCCTGTGGGTAACGGCCAACAACTTCGGCGACAAGAAGTTCATGGCCGGTGCCGCCACCTCCTGCTGCGCCGATGTGTTTGCCGCTGCCGCTGCCAAGGTCCGGGCCTGCCTGGACGCCGCGGTGAAGCTGGGCGCCACCGGCTATGTATTCTGGGGCGGCCGCGAGGGCTATGACACCCTGCTGAACACCGACATGGGGCTGGAGCTGGACAACATGGCCCGATTCCTGCGTATGGCCCGTGACTACGGCCGCAAGATCGGCTTTACCGGCGATTTCTATCTGGAGCCCAAGCCGAAGGAGCCCACCAAGCACCAGTACGACTTCGATGTGGCTACCTGCATGAACTTCCTGCGGAAGTACGACCTGACGGCGGATTTCAAGATGAACATCGAGGCCAACCACGCCACCCTGGCGGGCCATACCTTCGAGCATGAGCTGCGTACCGCTATCGTCAACGGCAGCTTTGGCTCCATCGACGCCAACGAGGGCGACTATCTGCTGGGATGGGATACCGACCAGTTCCCCGCCAACGTGTACAGCGCCACCTACTGCATGATGGAGGTCCTCCGCGCCGGCGGCTTTACCAACGGCGGCCTGAACTTTGACGCCAAGGCCCGCCGTCAGTCCAACACCTTCGAGGATATCCTGCTGGCCTATATCTCCGGTATGGACACCTTCGCTCTGGGCCTCCGCAAGGCGCTGGAGCTAAAAGCGGATGGCCGTCTGGACCAGTTCGTCAAGGAGCGCTACAGCAGCTATGACAGCGGCGTGGGCAAGAAGATCGTGGATGGTGAGATGACCCTGGAGTCTCTGGCGGATTACGCCGAGGGCCTCAAGAGCTTCGATGTGCCCAGCGGCCGTCAGGAGTATCTGGAATCTGTGGTCAACCGGGTGCTGTTCCACTGAGAAATGACATATTGCGGGCCGCCCGAGAGGGCGGCCCTGCCTAAAGGAGGCGCAAGGCTATGAAGGAATATTTGCTGGGTATCGACCTGGGCACCTCCGGTACCAAGACGGTGCTGTTCCGCAGTGATGGTACGGCCATGGCCGCCCACACGGTGGAATACCCCCTCTACCAGCCCCAGAACGGCTGGGCTGAGCAGGAGCCGTCCGACTGGTGGCGTGCCGTGCAGGAGACAGTGCAGGCCGTGCTGCACAAAAGCGGTGTGGCCGCCGCCGATGTTGCCGGTGTGGGTATCTCCGGACAGATGCACGGTCTGGTGATGCTGGACGAGAGGGGAGAGGTGCTGCACCGCAGCATCCTGTGGTGCGACGGCCGCACCGGCGAGGAGTGCCGCGAGATCACCGAGACTGTGGGCGCGGAGAAACTCATCGCCATCACCGCGAACCCCGCCCTGGCGGGCTTTACCGCCGGGAAGATCCTGTGGGTGCGGAAGCATCTGCCGGAGGTCTACAAGGCCTGCCGTCATATCCTGCTGCCCAAGGATTACATTCGCTACTGCCTCACCGGCCAGTTTGCCACCGAGGTATCCGACGCCTCCGGCATGAACCTGCTGGACGTGCCTCGGCGGCAGTGGTCCGACGAGATACTGAACAAGCTGGACATCGACCCGGCGCTGCTGGGCCGGATGTACGAGTCTGTGGACGTGACCGGAACGGTGACGGCGGAAGCCGCCGCCCTGACCGGCCTGGCCGAGGGTACGCCCGTGGTGGGCGGCGCGGGCGACAACGCCGCCGCGGCTGTGGGCACCGGTACTGTCCGCTACGGAAAGGCCTTTACGACGCTGGGCACCTCCGGCGTGGTCTTTGCCCATGCGGACAGCGTTTCCATCGACCCGGCGGGCCGCGTACACACCTTCTGCTCCGCCGTTCCCGGCAAGTGGGCGGTAATGAGCTGCACGCTGGCGGCGGGTCAGTCCCTGCGTTGGCTGCGGGATACCTGCTGTGCCGGCGAGGTGGCCGAGGCGGCCAAACAGGGCGTGGACCCCTACGAGCTGATGACGGCCCTGGCCGAGAAAACCCCCATCGGCGCCGACGGCCTGTTGTTCCTGCCCTATCTGATGGGCGAGCGATCCCCGCTGTTGGACGAGAAGGCCCGGGGCGCGTTTATCGGCCTGTCCGGCGGCCATGGCCGCGGCCACCTGATTCGCGCTGTGCTGGAGGGCGTTACCTACTCCCAGCGTCAGTGTGTGGACGTGCTCCGTGGCATGAATGTGCCCACGGAGGAAATGATGGCCTGCGGCGGCGGCGCGCGGAGCGCATTCTGGCGTCAAATGCTGGCCGATGTGTACGGCTGCCCCATCCAGACCGCCAAGGCGGCGCTGGAGGGCCCGGCGCTGGGCGTGGCTATTCTGGCCGGTGTTGGCACCGGTGTGTATCCCTCCGTGGAGAGCGCCTGCGATGCCATCGTCAAGCCGGATACCGTTCTGTACCCCGATGCGGAACGCAGCCGCGCCTATGAGCCCTACTACCAGCTCTATCTGCGGCAATATCCCGCGCTGCGGGAGACCTTCCATGCCCTGGCCGCCATGAGGAGCCGGGCATGAGCGGCGCAAAGCGTATCCTGCCGCTGCTGGCGGCCCTGTGCTTCGCCCTGTTTCTGCTGTACGGCGTCTATTTCAACGCCTTTGGCGCCAACGCCGAGTCCATGATGGCCTTTTTCGGCATCACCGAAAGCCGCCAGGGCTTCGTGATGACCATTCAGTCCCTGGGCGGCATCGTGATGACGGTGCTGCTGGGCCTGTTCGGCGAACGGCTCCACAAGCTGTACGGCCTGCTGGCCGGCGCGGTGCTGGTGGGCGTGGCCGGTGTGACCATCGGCACCATGCCCCTGTACGGCAATGACAGCTATGGGCTGCTGCTGGTGTTTGCGCTGATCGGCGGTGTGGGCTATATCACGATCGACCTGCTGATGAACGGCGTCATCGCCGACGTGTTTCCCGAGAAGAAGAGCACGCTGCTGCCCATCGTTCACGGCTTCTACGGTCTGGGCGCCATGCTGGCGCCCCTGCTGGTGACATGGCTTACCGACAGCGGCCGCCCCGCCACCTTTGCCGTACCGTATCTGGTGCTGGGCGCGGCGGCGCTGGTGTTGGGCGCGGTATTCTGGGCGGTGTCCCGCCGCGCCACGCCCCACACGCCCTACGCCGATATGACGGCCCTGCGGGACAGGTCCGTGGCCAACCCGGCGGAGATCTTTCGTGACAAGCGCGCATGGCTCTATCTGCTGTGCTGTTTCCTGTATCTGTGCTTCCAGAACGGCATCGCCGTCTGGCTGCCCAACTACTACAAGACCGTGCACCACATGGCAGGCGGCGCGGCCAACGCCATGCTCACCCTGTTTTTCCTGGGCGCACTGGTGGTCCGTATGCTCTCGCCGCTGGTGTATAAGCGTATGCCGGTGCGGACGTTCTATCTGCTCACCTGCTTTTTATCGGCTGGCGTGTTTGCGGTTTTGCTGCTGACGCCGTCTTTGGCCGTCCAGCGGGTGCTTTTGGTGCTGCTGGGCCTGCTGCAGGGCGCGGAGGTCCCGGCCCTGGTGATCCTTTGCTGCGAGACGTTCCCCACTCGGACGGCTTCGGCCTCATCCATCATCGTGCTGGGCGTATCTCTGTCCGCACTGATCGCGCCCACGGTGCTGGGGCGGCTCATCGAGCAGGTAGGCTACGGCATCCCCCTGTGGGGCCTGACGGCCTGCCTGCCGCTGTCGGCGGCGGTGCTGCTGGCCATACGCCGTGACGCACCGGCGCGGGCATGACCTTGCCTTTTCCCCGGGCAGCGGGCAAGAAACTTCTTCATGGGCGCTACTCCTGCCCACCAAACCTTCCTTATAAAAAACTTCCTTCCTTTATCTCGCTGCCTTTGCTTCAGGCCGTCGGAGGTGTCGCTGACACCTCCGGCGGTCTGCGTATTTTTACGGCTGTGCGTGGCGTGTTTGTCATTTTCCTTGCGGAACACACTGTGTTCCATGAAATTTTTGGCAATTTTATTTCGGAAAAGTATTACTTTTTTCCTGTGCTGTGCTATCTTACAGGCAACGGTTAGCCACATCTAACTGTTGGAAAATATAGAGGAGCGATCTGCCATGAAGAAATTTGCCATGTTTGCCGCCGGTGTGCTGTTCGGCACCACCGGCATTAAGGTCCTGGGCAGCAAGGACACCAAGAAAGCCTAGGGGCACTTTTTTCACGCATTTTTTATAGACGCAGTCGCAGTAGGGTCCGCCGGAGGCCAGGGTATACGTCCGCACAAAGCTTGTCGCGCCGTCGGCATCACTCATGGTATAGTCCGGATGACACAGCGCCGGCGTCAGGTCGTACGATCCCAGTTCCTGCATCAGTGTGCAGATGCCGTACCGGGTGAACCGCCCTTCATAGCCACTGCCGTCCGGGTATTCGTAAAAGTCCGTCAGCCGTTCCACGTCTGGCCGTTCTGGCATGGACAGGAGAGTGCACCAAGCAGGGCACAGTTGACGATATTCATCTTAAAGCGGTCCGCTGTCAGCTGCCGCCGAGCAGATACCCAAGGACGCACGGGCCGTTTCATCACCGGAGATACTGCTTTAAAGCATCTCTCCGTTTTGCATGTGGAATGCGAAATACAAAAAGCCGCACGGGAACACCGTACGGCTGGCTTTGCAGGCACAAGGCCTACCGTTATCCAATAATACCCTATTTCGACTGCATTTTCAATCTGAACATCTTAAGGCGATTTTTGCCCCCAAATTCCGTGTGGTTGTCTCAGTTTTGCCTGTGTGGGTCAGGTTGTGGGTCAAATGAGAAAACGGCGGCAAATTGAACTTGCCGCCGCATTACTGTTTTCGCACTTTGACCCATATTTTTCAGCAACTTATGCGGTCAACGCAAAATAAAAAAACTGAGCTTTTAACGCAGAAAAACCGCCTAAAAAGGCGGCTTTTCAAAGCTTTTTGGTCGGAGTGCGGGGACTCGAACCCCGGGCCTCCTGCTCCCAAACTTATTGGGAATACTTTTTCCGCTCGTTTATAGCGGTTTTTAGTGCTTTTTAATTTGCTTTACTTACTCTTTGACACTCTTATCTCCACTGTTTCCGAGTGCTCCAGCGCCGTCTGTGGTAATCTATGTGGTCAAAAATGCTTCCCGCCCGGTTTCCGGTGAAGATTTACCGGTGCCGGATGGGAAGCGCTTGTGTTTCAGACCGTCTGCATTGTAACTCTGAGCAGGGTGTTATGCAAGTTGTTTCTGAGCAGAGGGCAGTTCAAAGGTTGAGCCGCAATAGACAAAGAATAGGCAGGTAGATAGGCAGAGGTGCTTTTCTTGCTCCCTGGGTATAAATCCCTTAATACAGGCATAATAGTAAGGGATTTATGGCACAGTCCATTGACTATTCCCTTATTTTATATTATCATTTAAGGGAAAATGAAAGGAGGTACAGGAATGAGAACCTTCAATTATTCCGCGATCAGGGAGCAGAAGTGGGACTCGGATGTTCTTGGCCTGATTGCAGCCATATACAAGGAAGCTGGAAAGCAGGAATTGTATTTGAAGCAGCGCCCGGAGGAGCTCGAAAAGCTCGTGGAGATTGCCAAGATACAGAGCACTGAGGCATCGAATGCCATCGAGGGCATCGTCACCACGAGTACACGAATCCGGCAGCTCGTCGAGGAGAAAACCACTCCGCGGAACCGGGATGAGCAGGAGATTGCCGGATACCGCGATGTGTTGAGCATCATTCACGAGAACTTTGACGCGATACCAATTACGCAGAACTATATCCTGCAGCTTCATAAAATCCTGTACAGCCACATGAATAACCCGCTTGCGGGCCGCACAAAAATCACGCAGAATTATATCACCGCTACCTATCCGGACAGCCATGTGGAAACGCTGTTCACACCGCTTGCCCCTTATGAAACGCCGGAAGCGCTGGACAGAATCTGCGAGGAATACAACCGTGTGATTGGAAATATGGAACTGGAGCCGTTGATTGCGATTCCGGTTTTTGTCCATGACTTCCTGTGCATTCATCCGTTTAATGACGGCAACGGAAGAATGAGCCGATTGCTCACGACGCTGCTTTTGTACCGAAACGGTTTTTATGTCGGCAAGTATATCTCCTTGGAAGCCAAAATCGCCAAAAACAAGGATCTGTACTACGACGCACTTGCACAGGCGCAAACCGGCTGGCACGAAGGCACGGAGGATGTAATTCCTTTCATCAAGTACCTGCTCGGAACGATTCTTGCGGCCTATAAGGACTTCGAGGATCGCGTGGCGCTTGTGGAAACCAAGCTCCCCGCACTGGAAATGGTGCGCAGAGCAAGCAAGAATAGAATCGGGCGATTCAATAAGCAGGACATCCGCGAGCTTTGTCCGACGCTCAGCGACAGTTCCATTGAGGGCGCCCTCCGCAAACTGGTTGCAGCCGGTGAACTGAAAAAAGAAGGCCGTGGGAAAAATACCTGCTATTTCAGACTGAATTAGATATCCTTCAATACGAGCAACATTTCAGAGGACCGCACCTGCTCATACGAGCAGGTGCGGTCCTTTTGATAAGAGTAGCGGTTTGTATCCCAATAGGCAGAAAATTGTTGTCACGCAATTGCTTTTCTTGGAGAATACAAAACTTTTACATGCTGTGACCATATGACTGCCGCTGCACGATGCAATGTACTAAGAAATTGAGTGTCTCTTCAGCTGTTGATCGTTTCAGTTCACATTCCCAAACTACAATCACATTCCATCCGAGCTTGGCGAGGAGGGCGTGATTTTTAGCATCGCGCTCAATGTTGGAGCTTATTTTCTTTTTCCAAAATTCCGCATTGTTCTTTGGCCACACAAAATAGTGACAGCCCTTATGCCCGTGCCAGAAACAACCGTTTACAAAGATCACAGTCTTATATTTGGGAAGAACAATATCCGGTTTTCCTGGAAGCCGAGCGTCATTTTTTCTGTATCGGAATCCTTGAGAAAACAAGTATTTTCTGACAAGTTCTTCTGGTTTAGTATCCTTTCCACGAATACGGGACATATTATAGCTTCTGGTTTCCGGAGAATGGACATCGGCCATAACAATCCTCCCATTTCGATTAGTCTTTGTAGTAGTCTTTCAGTTTTTGACGACATATTCTCGTAATCGCAGCTTTATTGGATATGTCAATCGTGCTCCAGATGTCCGGAGAAACAGAAAATACATGCGCGTCTTCGTTATAAAAGAAAAAGCCGCTCTCTATTAATGCCTTTACGGGGTTAGAAAGGAGATTTGCGATTATTTGTGCATCTGTCACATCGTCTCTCAGATATATACACTGTTTCTTCTCAATTGCCAGTCCTTGTGCTTTCCTATTTGAATAGTATTCACGAAAATAGACTGCAGCATTTTCAATAGAAATACAGCCATCTTGGTCACCATAGTGAAGTAGTGCCAGAATTAAAATCGGTTTGTAAGAATATGACATTCTCATAGTTTTACAATAATCAAGCAAACGGGAAAGCTTTTCAACTTGACTCACTGTCGGACTATAGCGAGAAGACCGGGTATGTTCATTTTCTTTTCCGGAAGTAGATGTTGCCCGGCCGATAGCGGACGCAATGCTTTCGATACGATGTATTGCCGAAGAATTACCCTCGACATAAAAGTCTCTGACAGCAAGCTTTAACTTATCTTTCAACACGTCTATCGAGTCTTGATGCACAGGCTCAGAAGATAGCTGAATACCAGCGGCTTTTAATATATAATCGTAGGCTTCTTGGGATAACGGGCGAATAGAACTTTGCCAAGGAGGATTGAGACTCTTTCGAACTGTTTCAAAACCAAGTTGTTCAATATATCCACCGTCAGGGAGATAAATTGGAACCTTCCGTTCAAACTGTTGGCAATCCAGAAGTTTAGCATAGTAGTTTTCTCCATCTGTAGTCTGAATTTCGCCAACAGAGCCTACTCCAAAATAGTACCGCTGGCTCTTGTCGTATCGATTGCCTTGGTAATAAATGAAAATATCTCCTTTGTGCAATTGATTTTTATACCTGGCGGGATAATGGTATGAGTTGAACAGTTCATCTGCGTATGATTAGCGCCTATTAGGAAAACACACTGTCAAAGGGGTTTGTAGCGGGGGTT